>ENA-ORMR01001433-ORMR01001433.1-human-gut-metagenome-genome-assembly--contig:-NODE-1433-length-18330-cov-2.851929_pt1 | contig 18330 bp, 21 predicted proteins | sample MGYA00242107_ERZ509003 | MGnify/ENA primary metagenome ERZ509003 (study PRJEB26280, sample SAMEA2338699) | human gut metagenome | biome: human gut; feature: human-associated habitat; material: faeces... | reverse complement strand
CGGCTGACGGCAAAACAATAGTACGGAAATAACAAGGTTCGAGCCGTCAGCTTTTCCCTTCACCCCTCTACCCCTTTTCCGCACTTTTCACTGCCTGCAAGCGTCGCTATTCGCTGGCTTTATTTTACTGCCGTTCCTCGATGATGATTCGATTGCCAGAACAGGGCTTTTTGTTCTTCTATCACTTTGATAATCGTACTTCCGCACCTTGAAGAGATACTTCGTGGTTGGCTTTACTGCTGTCCTTTTTTAATTTTGTGGGAAAACGAGTGCATAGCGTTTTTTAGACGAATATTAGTATGAAAAATATCGCGGGAGTATTATACCCCGCCGCATTGCTTGGCTTTGCGGCGGGGTTGTTTGACATTGATAAGGAATTGTGATATAGTTTGATGTGTGGGAATCAGTAACGTTAAATCCACCTCTGAAAGGACGAAACACAATGAGCAAATACGCCCCACTATGGGAACACATCAAAAGCTGCGGCAGCCAGACCATCAGGCTGACCTTTGACGAAATAAAGGACATCGCCGGAGTGCCTATAGACCACTCTTTTCTCACATACAAAAAGGAGCTTACGGAATATGGGTATCAGGTGGGCAAAATATCCATGAAGGAGCAGACTGTTATATTTAATAGGGTTGAGTGATGGGTTTATCATGTCAAATAAATCCGCATAAATTAAGAGAGCGTACTATCAGGAGAACGCTCTCTTTCACTTTATAATCATCAGGATAATTCAGAATATCAGTTATATCCCCTGCGTAACAGCGGAATCCTGCGAAACTACAATCTCTCCCTTAGAATTGGGGTCATCGCGGATAATCTCATCAACGGCGGGAACGGTTATCCTACCCGATGTGGGATTTTTTATGCTTATAACAGGCGTGGTTATTTCCGCCTCGACCTCCGACTTTTCAAACGCCAAGTCGCAGTCAACCATCTCGCAGTTGATAAGCTTGAGATTCTTGCAGTAGCAGAACGGCTGAGTGCCTATGATTTTGCAGTTTTCAAGGGTCAGACCGTCGGAGTACCATGCCAGATATTCGCCCTTTACAACGCTGTTTTTAACCGTCACATTCTCGCCGTGCCAGAAAGCATCCTTTGTGTCGAAGACACAGCTTTCAAAAACGGCGTTTTTTATGTACTGGAAGGAGTACTTTCCGGTGAAATGCACGTTTTTAAGGGTGATATCCTTTGCACGCATCATGAAATATTCGCTTACAGCGGAGGTGTTCTCCATCACAATATTTTCAGACGACCATCCGAACTCGGGCGAAATTATGTCGCAGTCCTTAATTGAGATGTCCCTGCACTCGCGCAGAGCCTTTATTCCGTGCATTTTGGTGTTTGATATCTCGATGCCGTCGGAATACCAAAGGGCGGCGCGGCAGTTGGGGGTCATTTCGGAATCGGATATCACTAAGCCGTGGTCGTGCCAGAAGGGATAGCGCAGGTTAAAATAGCAATCGCGTACGGATATGTCGGCACCTTCCTTAAAGGCGCTTTCGCCGTCGGCGGGTCCGTCGAAGGAGCATTTTATCGCCGTCACTCCCCTGCTGCCGTAAAGGGCGCGCTCGGCGTCAAAGGTCTTGTTCTCTATAATTTGCATCGGTTTTTCTCCTTTTTATAGTTTATAGGGGACATTCCCCCACCAGCGGGATTATTATGCGCAGTATCGCTCACCCCGCAGTATATCAAATTATATTATACACCAAGCCGCAGAATTTTTCAAGACCTATGCCGCCGGGGAATATTCAATCTTCGTAGTGACCCCTCAGCGACACTATCATAATGTCATTGTCACCACCAACAGTATAAACAAGTCTGTTTTTTTCATCGATTCGCCTACTCCAACAGTTATCCTTGTGCTAAATACTAATTTTCCGTAAAAGTGTAGCTGTAAAATCGCCACAAAACCACTGTGTGATGGGTTTTGCAGCGATTTTACAGACACTTTTTAACGGAAAATAAGTATAAGAGGCTCAGGCTTGCCGATGCCTTCAAAGCTTGAGCGTTGAATATCCTTTAAAAGCTGATTGATGCGGCGCAGAGTCTTTTTGTCCTGTGTTTGCCAATATAGATATTCATCCCATGCAACAGGTGCGAATGTAAGGTTATTCATTTTCCATAGCCTCTAATTCATCAATGGTTTTAGTTACCACTCTGCCGGCTTTTATATCGGCAATGGCACGATCCAATTTACCGAGATACTCTGCGTTGCGAGCCGCCTTCTGAAGAGAGTTCCACTCGTCGAGGCTGATAATAACAACGTTTTTTTCGCCCTTACGCGTTACTATAACGGTTTCATTATTATCGGTAACACGGTCACAATAGGTTTTAAGATTTTCCCTTATTGTTGAATAATTTACTGCAAGCATATATTCTTCTCCTTTCGTACTCTTTATTGTACAATATATTGTACCATATTATTATATGCTTGTCAAGAGGGTTTATTTACTGTTTCCTTTATTTTTAAAATATTGCTTTCTCAGTCCAAAAAATCACAGTCCAAGCCGGAATATGTCCGGCACCGAGCCTGAGCCGAAGGTTTTTATAGCCATCCGATACATCGCCTTGGCGTGGATTCTGTCGTGCCAGATAAATCTCCTTAAAACCTTTCTTAAAGACCATTCCTCGCCGTAGCTTCCGACTATTACTCCGCCGTTCAGAAAATCGGGCTGACTTTCTAAAAACTCAAAGCCTTTTTGCCGGCACTGCACGATATCTCCCTTGTTGTCGGCGGGGACGCCAATTTCTCCGAAGTAGTAGTCGTTGACGTTTTTTGTATGCTCATACATCTCAAACGCGGTGCGTGGGATCTCGCCGTAAAAGGTCTTTCTTGCCGGAAGCGCGCTTTTGCTTTTGTCTGGGATGGCGTTGTAAAGCTTCAGAAAATCGCGGGCGTATTTCATTGCCAGCGCTTTAAGCTCGACATATTCTGCCGCGCCGAGTGGTTGCCTTTCAGAGTCGAAAATAACGTCAGAATCGGCATCGCAAATGTCGAGTTCCAAGAGCTTTTCCTGAACAATTTCGGCTTCAAGGCAGTCGGGGGAACAGCATCGGTCGATCCCTCCTTCTGCATCTCAAGTTTCTCCATTATAGCGTATCTCCGCCGGAATTTTCATAAGAGCTTCTTCCTTAGAAGTCCCTCTTGCGTATGCCCGATAAAATCGCGAGCGTAAATAATGCTGTCTCCGCCGTTATGCTCCCATATGCAGAGTATTTTCATGATTTCAGACCTTTCTTTAATGACATCATTATTGGGCAAATGTTCTCCCCGACAAGCGCCGAAGCTATCTTTCAGATTCTTTTCGCAAAGTAATCCACGTCTATAACCGTTCCGTCGGGATAGGTTTCTGTCGCCGACTTGACATATTCGGTAAAGCCGAAATGTGCGTATATCTGACGGTTTGTCGCTTCACAGGGCTCTACGCCCAATGTCAGCTTTGTATATCCCTTTTTCTTTAAATCGTTTTCCATATACTTAAACAGTGCTGAAAAATACCCTCTGCCCTGATATTCGGGTATCGTTCTGAAGGCGGACAAATAGGCGGTGGTATCCCCCACCAGACCGTCGCTGTTCTGAGCCGCTCTGGGATTCACAATTGCGGTTGCCTCGCAGATTATGGTTCCGTTGAGGATTCCATAGTAGGGTATAATATCGCCGCTTATAAAGCGCGAGATGTTCTCTTTCTTCCAGATGATCCAGTTGCCCCTGTCCTCGCCGCTGTGAGATATTTCATAGTCCCATTTTGTGTTCATTTCTTGCAGGCTTGGAACTTTGCATATATAGTTGGGTTTCATGATTTTCTCCCCTGATGCTTTCGATGTTTATAAACTCACTTCATCTGTTCCGATAAAAACTCAGCTAATACCCTGTCCCGCTCATATGAAGTTTCATAATATGGCAATCCATATAAAATACACTGTTCTTTTATCATTTTGCTGATATTAACTATATCTATGCAATCCCTTTGCTTTGCCTCATCTGAATGATAATATGTATAATCTGCCGGAGTATCATGTTCTTTTAATATATTGAATCTCTCCTCAGGAGTTACATCCGAAGATAAAAAGTAGTATATATTACAGTCCTTTTCTTTGAGATAAGTTACATAATCCTTTGGCAGCAGCTGATACACATCTATAACCACGCCATAATCACATTCGTCATATTCCCCGCTATCCATCATTGCTTTTATAAACGGAGCTATCTTTGCGCTGATATTTTCAAGATTCTTTTGCGGCTCAACGGGCGCATCTGTATTAATATCAGCTTTCGGAAAGACTCTTTCTATTCCTGCAATAATCGAATCCATACTGATATGCTGGTAACCATATCCCTTTGCTATCATTTTTGATACTGTACTTTTGCCCGACCGCGGTACTCCGGCAATTATTATATACTTTTTCAACCTTTATTACCTCGCTTAAAATACGAATATGCCGCTCAGCAAATAAACTATATCATAAACAATCAACAATGTCAAACAAGTCCCTCACAAGGCATAAACAACAATTTGCCCCGAAATCTTTCCCTCATTTCCGCTATTGCAATTTCTCCCGCAGTCTGCTATAATTACAGTACTAATTAATCACCGATATTGAAAGGAACATTATCACCATGAGCAATACAAAACGCACCCGCCAAAACCCCATAATAACCTCGGTCTACACTGCAGACCCCGCTCCGATGGTTTACGGCGACACCCTGTATCTGTACACCTCTCACGACGAAAACACCCTTATAAACGACTTCTACACCATGTTCGACTGGCACTGCTTCTCCACCAAAAATATGGTCGACTGGGAGGATCACGGCGCGGTCTTCTCTCTCAAAAAGGACATTCCATGGGCTGAGGACAGAGCATGGGCACCTCAATGCGTCCATCGCAACGGAAAATTCTATCTCTACTGCCCTGTCCACAAGAAAAACGGCGGCATGGCTATCGCCGTGGGAGTGTCTGAAAGCCCCACAGGACCGTTCACCGACATAGGTCACCCGCTTGTCGACGAGGGCGACTGGAACGATATCGACCCCACCGTTTTTATCGATGACGACGGTCGGGCATATCTCTACTTCGGCAACCCCGAGCTTAGATACGTCCTTTTAAACGAGGATATGGTTTCGTATGATGAGACTGTCGGCGTGGTTAAAATACCCATGACAACCGAATCCTTTGCCAAGGGCGGACACATGACCGGCACCACCTACGCCGAGGGTCCTTGGTTCTACAAGCGAAATAATCTTTACTACATGGTCTTCTCCGCGTTCGGCGAGGGCAAGCACAGCGAGCATCTTGCCTACTCCACATCCACCTCGCCCACAGGTCCTTGGGTCTACGGCGGAGTGCTTATGACCGAGGAGGGCGGAACCTTCACCAATCATGCAGGAATAGCCGATTTCAAGGGAAAATCATATCTTTTCTACCACACAGCCCAGCTCGAAGGCGGAAACCTGTTCCACAGAAGCGTCTGCGCGGCGGAATTTACATATAACCCCGACGGCTCGATAGATACTATTGCCAAGTGCGATTGCGTTGAAGAGGTTTAAAAAGCGATGTCTTGAATGTGCATGATAAAAGGTTCTGCCGTCATTGGCAGAGCCTTTTTCTTATAGCTGCATGAGGTCAGCCGCACAATAATTCAACCTTAGGTAGAATTTAATAAGCAAAACTCAATAATAATACTATTGTAAGTTGATTTTTTGTGTGGTATGATGTAATCACAAGATAGCTATCTCGAAAAACAAGGAGGTTTAATATATGTTGGATCAAAAATCGTTCGGCGAAAAGCTTCGCAATCACAGAAAAAGGCTTGGACTGACTCAGGAGGAAGTCGCGGAAAAGATATGCGTATCTCCGCAGGCTATTTCAAAATGGGAGGCGGGCGACTGCCTGCCCGACTGCTTCAATCTCAAAGCCGTAAGCGACGTCTACAAGGTCTCCACAGATGTTCTGCTCGAAACGGAATCCGACGGCGATATCGAAGCCGTTGCAAGCAAAATTGAGCAGCTCGGAACGGAATTCATCTGGGCGAACGCAACCAGCTCACGCTATAATGACAATCCTCACCAAGAGCTTGGCGAAGACCTTTGGAAAATGTGTAAGGGCATATACTTTGCAGAAACGTTTGATCGGAAGCTTCAGGAGGAAAGCAAGCTCGAAGGCAATCTCAGAATCATCCGACCGTTCGGCACAAAGATCTGGGACAACGAAGGCATAGCCTGCGTTGTAAAATCGTCCTTAATAAAAAGCCTTTCACCGTCAGACGCAGCTACCGTTGAATTGATGAACGCCATTTGCAGTGAGGATGGGCAGAAGCTGATTCTTTCACTTTCCTGCGAATCCCCTATGCCCAAGCAGGAAATCATAGATAAAGCAGGCGTCGAGCTTTCGCGGCTCAACGAGCTTCTGCTATTATTCACCGAAAACAAAATCATTGAATTTGTCAGCAACAATCGCTCAAGCAAAACCGGATATCTGATAAGCGGACATTGCGGCATAGTGGCATATATGACTTTAGCCGCCATGTTTATTCTCGGCAAGAGCCGCTATACCGTCAACCAGTATCTGCCCAACTGATAAGAACGCAACCACTAACGGCAGACTCGGATTAGTACCATGACTTAATACCATTTTAGCTTTTTCATTAAACTGATAAGTGCGATTACGTTGAAGAAATTCAGCCCCGAAGCAATTATTTATAACTGCTTCGGGGCTTGATTTTATATTCGATTACTCGCATAAATCAAAATTTACAGCTATTCAGTCTAAACTTATAATTCAACCAACTTCCCATTTGTAAAATAATATATATTCTCTTTTTTATATCCATACTTGGAAGTTGGATTGCTAATATGCGGCTCAAATGTAAAATAATCAGTTGAGGACAATAACAAATGATTATCTTTTTCAATATAGACTCGTTCATCTTTATTTTTTGCAATTGAATGCCCAAGATTACCCATAAAATCAAGGTTAATAAAACCCTTATCAATTATCAGACTATTGATATGTAAATAGAGTTCTTCAAATGTAGTTTGAGGTGTTACAAAATCAATTAACTCTTGATGTAATCGTTCTTCCATAAGCAGACCATTACGCCATTCATTGTTTTGAATTTTATCTATACAATCAACTACCTCGCCATTTTCGATAATAATAGTGCGAGCATAATCTCCCCAAATTTTATTATTTTGGGGACTAAGGTCAATTGTAATAATATCATTATTACTAATCAATCTATCAGAAGTGATGTATTCTCTCCCTGAAATGGATACTATTGTTTCATCTCCTGAAAATACAAATGCACCAACATTCCAATACCAAAATGAATCCGCACCTAATGATAGCATTTTTTCTTCGCATAGTTGCCTTACATCAAGTAAATTTATATTAGGTTTAATAATTGTTTTTATATATGAAATTGTTTCTTTTGCTATTCTTTGTAAGTCATTATATTCCATACGATTCAATTCCTCTAAACTCCGATTTTTCTTAGAAAAATTATACATTAAATCCGTTACTATGTCAATATAACCGCCATAGCACCTTTGACTGAAAATCATAAGTGCTATGGCGAAAGTCCTTTATGAATATTGCTATATCAGCAGTGCCAGCAAAGGAATCGTGATAAAGCAGATCAGCGTAGAAAGCAGCACGCTGTTTGCGGCAAGCTCGGTTTCGCTTTTGTGCATCTCGGCAAGATTGAGGATAATGGACGCACACGGCACCGAGGATAGAATAAGCACGCTCGCTTTGAAAGCCGCGTCAAGCGGCAGAAAATACACCGCGCCGTAGCAGAAAAGAGGATATACAAGCAGCTTGCAGGCGCAGGTGAGATATACAAACGGTCGCATGAACAGCGACTTAAAGTCCACTTCGGCAAGACGTATTCCCAAAATTATCATGCATAATGGAGTTGTCATTTTTCCGACGAGGTCAACGGCGTTCACCGCTATTTCAAGCCCCGATTCGCATAAAAACCTCCCCGTGCCCGATATGTAAAGCGGGATTGCAACCACCGCCGCAAGCGAGCTTGGGTTGATGAAAGCGTTCTTTACCGACATAAACTTCTTGTCCCCCGTAAGGCAGAAAACTCCCGCCGTGAACACCAGCATATTCATCGAAAGGACGTAAACAGCGGAGTAGCAGGCAGCCTCGGGACTTTCGGGGAGCATTGCACGGATTATCGGCAGTCCGAAAAAGCCGACGTTTCCCATAACCGAGCCGATGGTTAGCATACGATACTTGCTGTCCGAAAAGCTCTTTGCAAAAATCAGCCGCAGAATCAGCATAAACGCCGACTGCAGCACAAGGGTGATCACAAAGAAAATCCCCATCCGCTTAAAGTCCTCGGGGCGGTAATCAAGCCCCAGAAACGCGCTTATTATCATGCAGGGCGAGCAGATGTAAACCAGCACCGCCGAAAGTGTGGGCAGGTGTTTGGCGGTCGCCTTTTTCGACTTGCAAAGCGCAAAGCCGGGAATGGCGTAAAACAGGGTGAGTATGACGTTTGACAGAGCAATCGTGAACATATATAACAGCCTTTCGTTTTTTGTAAAGCTTTTCTATGATACACCGAATTTTCGGATACGTCAATACCCATTTCATGATGATTCGGGATGAAAAATCCCCGCGAAGCCAAGAAAACAAAGCTCCGCAGGGAAATCCCGTATTTTTTTCGGTAGAGATATTACTTCTCGCTCTTTTTAACCTTGCCGTATGCGGCGACAGCAAACGAAATAAGCACGCCCAGAATCATGCTGATGATAACAGGCATCCAATCGTTAATGCCGTAGCCTGAGACGGCTGTGATATCAAACGAGCCATCGTCGGGGTTCTGCATCATACCAAAGATAAACGCTGCAGACACAACAACCGCTAAAACAACCGGCAGAGCGGCAACAATGCCGTATACATTCCTAGCACCCGATGCGGGTCTGCGGACGATTTTAGACTCGGTAACCGTAAACAGGCTTCCGACATAGTAGGCTCCCATAATGGTTATCAGAGTTTCGGGAATCATATAGGTTGCGTTGTAGCCAAGCGAGTACAAAAGACCGTCGGAGGGCGGAATCGAAACACCCGCCCAAACGGTGCAGCCGCTAATAACGTGGCAGATGTATCTCAGAACGCAGGTCAGAAGCGCGCCCAAAGCCATCGCGTTGCCCTGATCCTTTACAGCCGTGCGGAAAACTCCGCCCAGACCTAAAACCGTAAACGCCACAATGTAGTCAAGCAATATAATTGCGACAGCCGCCACGGCGCTTGTGGCATAGGAAAGGCTTGAAAGTCCCATAAGCATCTGCAAAAGGCTGAACGCAAATCCAGAGGCAAGACCCCAGCCGGTTCCATAGCGGAAAGCGATTATGATTATCGGAAGCATAGAAAATGCCGTAACCGCTCCGCCGTAAGGCATATCGACAACCTTTAGAAAGCTGAGAATGAATGCCAGCGCAATCATTACCGCGCTTTCGGTAAGCATAAGCGTTGTGTTGCGCTGCTTTGATGAATTTTGCATAGTTTTTTCGTCTCCAATATAATAGATTTAAAACTCACCCGGTTTCGCAAATAAAAAAGCTCCGATTCTGCGCGATTTTTGTGTGTAGACGCGCACCGATCCGGAGCTTTAAATCTCGATTTTAGTCGCCTGCTGAAAAACCAGCAGCCCGCCCTACGTCGGCATTATCCGAATCAGGTTATGGGTCGAAGCGTCAATCCGCTTCCTCTCAGCCTGTAATACAAGCTCCCCTGTTTTATGGATAAAATTATAGCACACCAACAGCGGGTTGTCAAGAATTATTTTTCACACAAAAAGCAAAAGGGCTTCCCGATATGAGAAGCCCTTATCTGCCTTTGTCTGTAATATAAATGGAGGAAAAAATATGAAAAGACAAAATTTATTTGACGGCACCCGCTTTATCTGCGGTCGTGATTATCGTTATGAAAGATATCACTTAACGCGCAGTCCCGTTACAAAGTGGGTAGTCCAGTAGTTGGTTGTGATGTTTGCGGTTTTAACAAAATCGTCAGGCACGGGGGAGTATATTATCAGACCTCCGCCCACATACACTCCGCAAAAGCTTGCATCTCCGCCCTCTTCGGCTGAGAAGTAGACTATATCTCCCGATTTAAGCTCGGAATATGGTATCTGCTCACCGCTTTCAAGCTGGTCGGAAAGTCTCCTTGGGAACTCAGTTCCCGCCTCGTTCACGCAGTAGTATGTAAAGCCGGTTGAATCAAAGCCGTCCTCAGGGCTCTGACCGCCCTGCTTAAATGGAACGCCGAGCTGAGCCGTTGCTATCTCAACGATTTTTTCGCGATTGACTCCTGCTTCCTCCGGCTCTGCCGCAACAGCGGGTTCCGAGGTTGTTACATCCGAGGTCTGCGCGGGGGTGGTTTCGGGAACTGTCACTTCGGTCGGAGATGTTGTAGTCTCCGATTGAGTAAGGTCTTCCGGCGATGTGGTGGTCGGGGGAAGTGTCGGCTCCGTTTCTGAAGGTGTTGTTTCGGGGAGCGTGTCGCCAACCGGCTGAGATCCGCCGCCTTCGCTCGGAACGAGCGAATCGGGCTTTTCAACGGCTCCGCACGCCGCCATAACAGCGACTATCAATATTCCGGCAACTACCGCCGAAAGGATTCTTAATGTATTTGCATTCATTCCGATCACCTCACGTTTTAATTTTTGTTCGCTTTATTTATCTTACAATTACATTTTACCATGAATATTCGGAAATTCAAGAACAGAATGATTACAATTAATGACAAAGCAGTTACAGATGCGCGCAGAAAGATTGCAAATTAGTATCATGGGCTGCGCTTACGCGCGCAGATAAAAGATAAAAGAGAAGAGAGAAAAGTGTCGGTGTCGGCTTATGCCGACGGATCTTAAGAGCGGCTCCGCCGCTTTTAGATTCATCGCCGTAAGGCGATACCTCAACTCTTCTCTTTTCTCTCTTATCTCTTATCTGTGCGCGGCATAACCGCACATCAGTTCTTCTCCAGCTCTTTCAGCGCACTTATCTCGTCGCGGTTCAGCCTGATAACCGAATCCTTGATAAGCTTTACCTGCTCCCTGTCGAACACAGCATCGCCGTCGGTTCCGGCGAGTCTTACGTGGAGCTTGCCGGATATAAGGTTAGCATCGGTAACGGTACCCTTGCCTGAGGGTGTCTCGACCAACGCGCCGACCTTGGGGGTTATCGACAGAAGATACTCATAGCCGTCCTGCTCGTATTTTAAGCAGCACATAAGCCTGCCGCAGGTGCCGGATATCTTGGTGGGGTTTAAAGATAGGCTCTGCTCCTTAGCCATCTTGATGGACACCGGCTGGAACTCTCCCAAAAAGCTTGAACAGCAGAATTCCCTGCCGCACACGCCCAAGCCGCCGAGCATTTTAGCCTCGTCCCTAACGCCTATCTGCCGCAGCTCTATCCTTGTGTGGAAGACGGATGCAAGATCCTTTACAAGCTCGCGGAAGTCAACTCTGTTGTCAGATGTGAAGTAAAATAAAAGCTTGGAATTGTCGAAGGTGCATTCAACCTCCACAAGGTTCATGTTCAGCTTGTACTGCGCAATTTTGCGCTCGCAGATTTCAAATGCTTCCTTTTCCTTAACGACGTTTTTCTCTATCTGCTTAAAGTCGTCCTCGGTGGCAACCCTTATTACAGGCTTTAGGGGACTTACAACTTCCTCCTCAGGCACCATCTTGTTTGCCAGAACTACCTCGCCGCACTCAACGCCTCTTGCAGTCTCGACGATTACCTTGTCGCCGGCGGCAAGCTTATATTCGCCCGGAGAGAAATAGTAAACCTTTCCGACGCTTTTAAATCTTACTCCGATTATTTCTATCATTTTCCTTGATTTTTCCTTTCTTTTTATGTGAGACGCCTGCAAAACGCACCTGCCATGCAAATGCTTTCCGACTTTTATATCATCTATATTGTTTCAGAAGCCTGTTCCCCGCGCTCATACGCATTCCTTGTACCACCTGAACCACGCTTGGTGCCACTGCTCAGCAAGCTGTTCGTTTGCCTGCTTTTGCTCGTTGTTTTCTTTGACTATTCTTGCATATTCAGAGGACTGTAAAAGCTTCTTTTTTGTCTTCTTAGCGCTCTTGTATCCCTTATTAAAGCTGCTTTCGATTTTATAGCCGATAGCGCAATATGCCATTCCGAAAAGAATTACTCCGCAGACAAATATGGTTGATATTACCCTGATTATCTTTGGAAGGCTGAGAAGCAATCCGGCGATAGAATAGGGTATCTCCAAAATAAAGTACAAAATAAACCATGCGCTGCCTTCAGCGCGATGCCCGAAGCTGTAAATCTGCTCCTCGCCTATTCCGAATGATACATCCAAAATAATAGCCAAAAGACCATATAACAGATATATAAATCCCAGAACGGCAAGTATTTCAAGAGGCTTGCTGCCGCCCTTTCTGCTTCTATCTATCACTTTGTCGAGCGCCTTTTCCTTTTCCATAAGCTCGTTATATTCCTTGGTGCCGGGAAACTCATAGCCGTTTCTGTACACCAAACCATCCGTTTTGTGCTTGAGTCCTTTTTCTCCGACAATGTAGTCGTCCGTGAAATAGCTGAAGCTGTGTTTCGTGTCAAAGTCCTCATATCCGCTAAAACTATATATCTGCATACTATATGGGGTCGGGTAGGAGTCTGCCACCCCTCCGCTGCTTATTATATGCTGATGCATCAGCTCGGCAATGTTTCTGCGGTGATCGCTGTAGACCTTATTTATCTCTTGGCACATTGTATCTTTTTTTACTTTTTCAGAATCGCTGAAACAAGTACTATAATTGATATTACTATTATCTACATTTGTCTTGATATATTCGTCTACCTTGTTTGCAAGCGTTGCCTTTGATGCGTCTAAAAAGTTACGGGATAGATTACTTTCCGGAAGCTTAAGCTCTGGTAAATCCATATTTTCATTTTCCTCCTCTAATATTGACAGCCACCATGGAGGTGATTATACGCTCAGCCCCGCCAGCCTTGCGGCAAAATCCTGACAGGTCAGCGGCACCGAGCAGTTGCCCGAAAGCTTTGCCAAAGCTTCCCTTGCACAGTCGTACATGGCGACAAGCCCGCTAAGGCGCACCTGCCCCGCAACAGTCTCCGCTTCTTTTGCAAAGCAGGATTCCGGCTTAACTCCCTGCTTTATCAGGCAGGCGTCGCGGATAAGGGCGGATACCTGTCTTATCAGCTTTTGTGCCGATTCTCTGTCCTGATCGTAAAGGCTTATGCCGAGGGCGTATTCGTCGGCTTTGGCAAGAGCCTGAGCCGCAGACTTCACCCGCGCTATGGCTTCGTCGCCTTCGGACGAGGCGTATTCTATGCACCTGCCTATATTCCCGCCGCAGACGGCATAGGCAAGCTCAGCCTTTTCCTGAGATATTCCCACATCTCCAAGAGCTTTTATGCAGTCATTTTCCGATGCCAACGGCACGTTTATCGCTATCGCGCGGGAGCGGATGGTTTCAAGCACCTTATCCTTTTCCTCGGCGGTCATGATAAAGGCAACGTGTGCGGGCGGCTCTTCAAAGACCTTTAAAAGAATATTCTGCGCAGCTGCAAGGGCTTTATCTATCCCCGGGATAATATAAATTTTCAGCCGCCCCTCATTAGGAGCAACGCTGACATCGGATACTATCGGGCGCAGATCGTCTACCTTGAAATTTTCGGATTTTCCGCTAGGAGACACCCAGATTATATCGGGGTGCGCGTTCTTTTGCGCCATTCGGCAGCTTTTGCACTCGCCGCAGGGAACGCCGTCCTGCCTGTCGCATAAAAGCTGCATTGCGATATATTGGGCAAGCGTGCGCTTTCCCACTCCCCTGTCGCCGACTAAGATAAGCGAGCGGCAGATTTTATCCCGCTTCACCATCGAAGCCACTAAGGAGGCGGCGCTGTCCTTGGAATAAAGCTTCATATTATCAGAACTTTTCAAACCGTTCAACGTCGGTGACGAATACAGTCGCACCGCCTATGGTTATTTCAACCGGATATGCGGCAAACGAGCCGTGGAGCGAAGGAGAAGCCACCATCTGTCTGCGCTTTTTGCAGTGTCCGCGGATGATATCGATACATTCGTTCAGCCGCTCATCCTCAACGCAGATAAGAAGGGTGGAATTTCCGGCTTTCAAAAAGCTTCCGGTTGATGACAGCCTTGTTGACTGAAATTCCGCCTTGATAAGAGCCTCGGAAACGCCTCTGAAATCGTCGTCATTAATAATCGCTATAATAAGTTTCATAAATAACACCCTTTCTGCTGTTTGGAAACACTATTGGCACTTTACTATTGATATTATAACACAATCTCAGTAAAAATGCAAGAACAAATAGCGGTCTGCGGCTCACGCCCCAATCTTTTCATCTTACCACCTGAAACAGCCGTCTTACCGTTTTTCGATTGACTTGGCTTTCTCTGCGGCTGTATACTTTACTCAATAAAACGAAAGGGGCGGGTGTGATGGAAAACATCATCGAAATAAATCATCTGTACAAAAGCTTCGGAAGCGTTAAGGCGGTCAACAACCTTAGCTTTAAGGTTAAGCGCGGCGAGCTGTTTGCGTTTTTGGGAGTGAACGGCGCGGGAAAATCCACGACAATAGCAATGCTCTGCGGGCAGCTTAAGCGCGACTCCGGTGAGATAACCGTGGACGGCAAAAACCTTAGCAACAGCCTCAACAAGATAAAAAGCGAGCTGGGAATAGTATTTCAAGGCTCGGCTTTGGATAAGCAGCTTTCGGTTATCGACAATCTTAAATGCCGAGCCGCGCTTTACGGAATCGGCGGAAAAGCGTTTGAGCGGCGAATTTCCGAGCTTGATTCGCTTTTAGAGCTTAAAGAGCTTGTTAAACGTCCGTTAGGCAAGCTTTCGGGTGGACAGCGCCGCAGAATAGATATCGCACGCGCGATTCTGCACAAGCCAAAAATCCTGATTTTAGACGAACCCACCACCGGTCTTGACCCACAAACCAGAAAGGCGGTATGGGCGGCGATTGAAAGTCTCAGAAAAAACGAGGGCATGACTGTTTTCCTTACCACCCACTACATGGAGGAAGCCGCTGCCGCCGACTACGTTGTGATTTTAGAAAGCGGCAAAATTGCCGCCGAGGGCACTCCCATCCAGCTAAAAAACAGCTACACCGGCGACTTTATCACCCTTTACGGCTGCACCGACGAGGCGGCAGGCGTGCTTGAAGTTCCCTACGAGCGGGACGGCGAAAATGTCAGAATAGCGGTAAACAACACCTCCGCTGCCACACAGCTTATAGTCTCCCATCCCGAGGTCTTTTGCGATTACGAAATTGTCAAAGGCAGGATGGACGACGTATTTTTGGCTGTCACCGGTCACAAGGCTCAGCAATAAATTTGAAAGGACGGCTTGATTATGAAAACAAAATCGCTTATAATAAGAAACATAAAGATGTACTTTTCGGATAAGGGCATGGTTTTTTCCTCGATGATAAGCCCGCTCATACTGCTTGTTTTATATGCAACCTTCCTTGGCGGAGTGTTCAGGGACAGCTTTACAGAGGCAATGCCGCAGGGCTTTTCGCTGCCGGAAAACGTAATCGACGCGACTGTTGCGGGGCAGCTTTTGTCATCGCTTATTGCGGTTTCCTGCATTACCGTTGCCTTCTGCTCGAATATGCTATGCGTTCAGGACAAGGTAACAGGTGCGCGCAGCGATTTCGGGTGTGCACCGGTTAAAAGCTCCACCCTTTCCATCAGCTACTACACCGCAACGGCGATTTCGACCGTTATGGTGCTGCTTATAGCTCTTGCCGCCTGCCTTGTGTATGTTAAGTCGGTGGGATGGTATATGTCGGCGGCGGACATTCTGCTTTTGCTGGCAGACATTCTGCTTTTAGTGCTTTTCGGAACCGCTTTGTCCTCGATAATAAACATCTTTATTAAAACCGAGGGACAGATGAGCGCGGTCAGCACCATAGTATGCGCGGGCTACGGCTTTATCTGCGGGGCATATATGCCCATATCAAGCTTCGGCGAGGGGCTTAGAAAGGTCTTAAGCTTTCTTCCCGGAACCTACGGAACATCGCTTGTAAGAAACCACGCCATGCGCGGTGTGCTTAACGAAATGAGCGCGCTTGTCGTTCCCGACGAGGTTATCGGCGGCATAATGGAGGCCATGGACTGCAAGCTTTATTTCTTCGGGACAGAGGTCACTCAGGGCGCAAAGTATATCTGGCTTGCGGCGGCAGTCGCCGTTCTCATCGGGGTATATGTACTTATCAACATCATTAAATCAAGAAAGAGCGTATAAGGCATGAAAATCACAATAGAAAGCCCTCCACCCGGCGGCGAGGAGGAAATAATCATCCGTTCCGACCGAATCGACGACCGGATTATGTCACTGATTCAGGCACTGAAATCGGACGGCTCAAAGCTGGCGGGGTACAGTCCCCAAGGACAGATACGTATGCTGAGTCCTAACGACATATACTACTTTGAGTCGGTGGACAACAAGGTGTTTGCCTACTGTGAGCACGAGGTCTCCGAGCTGAAATACAAGCTTTACGAACTTGAGGAACGTTTTGCGGGGACGGATTTTATAAGGATATCCAAATCCATGATACTCAACATTTCCAAGGTGGAGCGATTCATGCCGACAATCGGCGGGCGGTTTGAAGCAATCCTTTTAAACGGCGAAAAGGCGGTAATATCGCGGCAATACGTGCAGAATCTCAAAAAGCATCTGGGAATTTAGGGGGTAGCTGTATGAAAAAACACATTATAAGAATAGTCGAGCTTACAACATTTATCAGCTTCGGCACGCTTTTAGCCTGCGCGGTGTGGTGTTTTGCAACGTTTTTGTCCGAGGGAGAGCCGATAGCTTCGGCGGAAATACCCTATATCACCCTTTGGCAGATACCTCTTCTGGGATTTTTATGCGCCTTGGGAACAGAAATCGCCATGAGCAGCCGCAGCGAGCCTACAAACAGGCAGGCAAGAATAAGAATTGCCCTGCATTATATCTATATAAATACGGTCGTGCTGGTATGCGGGTACTTTTTCGGATGGTACGGTCTTTCGGTCAGTGGTGTCTTTTTGATGTTGCTTACATCAGCCATAATATACGCTTTCACCTTCTATTTCAACTACTTGAGGGACATAAAAACCGCGGATAAAATGAATCGCAAGCTTAAGTATTACAAAAAGAGCGGGGAATGATTGTCTACAACAGCAAAGCCGGAGTCCGATAAAACGACTCCGGCTTTGCTTGCAACTTAGGGTTGCGCTTGAAAGAAAAAGTGCCCTTGCAGATTGGTTGAAGCCACATTTACGGTATGATATATTTATGCTATAATCTATCTGAAAGGAAGTATTAATATGAGTTTTGGCAAGAATCTGCAATATTTGCGCCGCCTAAGCGGCAACATGACACAAGAGGCTTTGGCGGAAAAGCTTAATGTCAGCCGCCAGACGGTTTCAAAGTGGGAGCTTGATTCCGCTCAGCCGGACATCGACAAGGCAATAGAGCTGTGCCAGCTGTTCAGCTGCTCTCTTGACAATCTCTTCCGCGAGGAGTTAGGCGCCTGCGACGAAGCCTATTCCAACCTTCGCGTGGAAATCGTTCCGGCTTTTCGGTATGTAAAATATGCCGTTATAAGCACCGACCCAGAGACCGACGCTATCAACAGGATATTCAGTATAGCCCGCGACTGCGGCGTGGATAATCCCCGCGTTATCGGCTGGGATTTTCCCTTCCTGTCTCAGGAGCAGATAAACGTGTACAACATGCACGGCTACGCGGCGGCATGGGTGCTTCCAAATGGCTTCACTCCGCCCGATCTGGAAGTGTTCGAGCAAAAAGACCAGAAGTACGCCGCAATACACATCGAGCGACCGTTTGACAGCCCCTTTGTTGTGATTCCTAACGCCTACAAAACGCTGGGGGAATTTATGAGATTAAACGGTCTTGAGCAGAAGTGGAAAGACGTTATCCCCTGCTTTGAGACAGACGGCGACAGTATGGACGTTTATATCGCCTGCCAAAAGCGTATGGCATAAACCGCGCCGACCGGAGTTTTATATCGCTTCCGACCGGCGCTGCTTCAATTAAAAAGAGAGTTTGATTCTTTCCACAATGCCTATTCGATTATAATGTTGTCTGCACCGTACTCCAGAATCAGATTGATAAGCTCGTTGCGCGAACGGTTTGTCTGAGAAGCGATATCGTCTATTTTTTCAAGCACGCTTTCCTTCAGGCGGACGCTTATAAGCCTGTAGCCGTCCTCTCCCCTGCGTCTGATCTTCAATGGCTCGTCTTTGACATT
>ENA-ORMR01001430-ORMR01001430.1-human-gut-metagenome-genome-assembly--contig:-NODE-1430-length-18376-cov-2.794498_pt1 | contig 18376 bp, 14 predicted proteins | sample MGYA00242107_ERZ509003 | MGnify/ENA primary metagenome ERZ509003 (study PRJEB26280, sample SAMEA2338699) | human gut metagenome | biome: human gut; feature: human-associated habitat; material: faeces... | reverse complement strand
ATCAATGCACAGGATGGCGATCTGTTGAAGGTTTCTGCTTTCAAGGGTATCGAAGACGGTACATGGCATCAGGGCACTGCAAAATATGAAAAACGTGGTGTAGCTGCATTTGTTCCGGTTTGGAATGAAGCAAACTGTATCCAGTGTAACCAGTGTGCTTATGTTTGTCCTCACGCTTCTATCCGTCCGTTCGTTCTGAATGACGAAGAACAGAAGGGTGCAAACTTCCCGATGTTGGATGTGAAAGCTCCGGCTACAATGAAGGGTATGAAGTTCCGTATGCAGGTTGATGTTCTCGACTGTCTGGGTTGCGGTAACTGTGCCGATATCTGTCCGGGATTCAAGGGCAACAAGGCGTTGTCTATGGCTCCGCTGGAAGGTCAGTTGGCTGAAGCTGACAACTGGACGTACTGTGTGGCTAACGTAAGCTCTAAGCAGAGTTTGGTAGACATCAAGTCTAATGTGAAGAATTCTCAGTTCGCAACTCCGTTGTTCGAGTTCTCCGGTGCTTGCTCCGGTTGTGGTGAAACTCCGTATGTAAAACTGATTTCCCAGTTGTTCGGTGATCGTGAAATGGTTGCTAACGCTACGGGATGTTCTTCTATCTATTCTGGTTCTGTTCCATCTACTCCGTATACGACAAACGAAAAGGGCGAAGGTCCTGCATGGGCTAACTCTCTGTTCGAAGACTTCTGTGAATTCGGTCTGGGTATGGAATTGGCTAACGAAAAGATGCGTGCACGTATCCAGAATGCAATGGAAGCTGCCATTGCTTATGAAGGCACTCCGGCCGAATATAAGGAAGCATTCACTGCATGGATCGAAAATCAGAACGATGCCGATAGGACGAAAGAACTGGCAGCTCAGATCATTCCGATGGTTGAAGCAGCTAAGGATAAATGTCCGAATTGCGCTACTATCGCCGAATTGAGCCACTTCCTGGTAAAACGTTCACAGTGGATTATCGGTGGTGACGGTGCTTCTTACGATATCGGTTATGGTGGTTTGGACCACGTGATCGCTTCCGGTAAGAATGTGAATATCCTGGTTCTGGATACTGAAGTTTATTCAAATACAGGTGGTCAGTCTTCAAAGGCTACTCCGGTAGGTGCAATCGCCAAGTTTGCTGCAGCCGGTAAGAGAGTTCGTAAGAAAGACTTGGGTCTGATGGCTACTACTTACGGTTACGTTTATGTTGCTCAGATCGCTATGGGTGCTGATCAGGCTCAGACTTTGAAGGCTATCCGTGAAGCTGAGGCTTATGACGGTCCTTCTTTGATCATCGCTTATGCTCCTTGTATCAACCACGGTTTGAAGAAGGGTATGGGTAAATCTCAGGCTGAAGAGAAAGAAGCTGTTGCATGTGGTTACTGGCATTTGTGGCGTTACAATCCTGCATTGGAAGCTGAAGGCAAGAACCCGTTCACATTGGATTCCAAAGAACCGGATTGGAGCAAGTTCCAAGACTTCCTGAAAGGTGAAGTCCGTTTCGCATCTGTTGCAAAACAGTATCCGGCTGAAGCTGCCGAATTGTTTGCTGCCGCAGAAGAAAACGCTAAATGGCGTCTGCGTAGCTACAAACGTATGGCTGCTGAAAACTGGAGCGTAGAAGAATAATTTGATTATGATCATCTAAGGGTGGAAATCCTTTTTTCACCCTAATAAAATAGAAAGCGGAGTCTCGCCATGAGATTTCGCTTTTTTATTATTCCAATAAAGACCGGTAAAAGGCTTTTGTAATATGAAATTCATGTCCTTCTGGTTCTTCGGCAGAACAAAATGGAATATTTCTGTGTTTAATTAACGTATATAGTAAAGATAAAAATATGAATGTAACATATGAAGATGTCCGCAATTCCGAAGAGATCCGGACTTATATCAAACAGGCGGACGAGTCGTTGAAAGTAATCGGCTACACGGAGCATAGCTTTGCCCATTGCACGAAGGTTGCGAAAGTAGCAGGGGATTTATTGGAGAAGTTAGGGTTTGATGCGCATGAGTTGGAATTGGCTCGTATCGCCGGTTTCATGCACGATATAGGCAATGTGGTGAACCGCATCGACCACGCCCAAAGTGGGGCTATGATGGCTTTTCGTATTTTGGATAAGATGGGAATGCCGCCTGAAGATGTGGCGACCGTTATTACTGCTATCGGAAACCATGACGAACAGACGGCTGCTGCTGTAAATGCTGTTGCAGCTGCTCTGATAATCGCTGATAAGACGGATGTACGTCGCAGCCGTGTCCGTAATCGTTCCACGATCAATTTCGATATCCATGACCGGGTAAATTATGCTGCTGAGAAATCGGATGTTATATTGGAGTTGGATTCGAAAACGATCACTCTCGATTTGAAGATCAATACCGAAATTTGTGCCGTGATGGACTATTTCGAGATTTTTACCGGACGGATGCTACTTTGCAGGAAAGCAGCTGAATTTCTTGGTCTGCAGTTCAAGCTGGATATAAATGATGTCTATTTATTGTAATATCATTTGTTTCATATATTTTGGAAAAAGTTTATCTTTATCGCGTTTTAACGAAATAAAGGTCTAACTAATGTCCGGTACGAGGCGTTCAATGGAAAGGATTTGCCTTTCTCCAAGGTAACAATCCGTGAGATTATCCGGCCGGAAGATAAGAATATGTTCCTGAACGAAGCTGTTGTGTTTGCCTTGGAAAGTGAGAAAGCTCCCGATAAGAAACTGTTCGTGGAGATTGATCGTGCGATCGAACAAGGCGAGATCGTCGTGAATATGCCTGAACCTGTTATAAAATGCGAGGAGATGACGCTCGAACAAATGTTTATTTGCTGTGTTCGTGTCAATAAATTACCGATAGACGACAAGGTGGTCTTGAATTATATCAGTGTCGTCAATAAAGAATTGGGGCAGGAATGCCGGCGCGATCAGTTTAAATTCCGTAAACTGAAAGGCGAATATCAGGCTCGCTTGGAAAAGGAAATGGCCGATTTTGATTTTACGAAAACTTATTTCATAAAAGTGAACAGTAACCATAACGGTTATGATTTTGACCATAAAGGTTATCCATTGTCCTATCCGACACGTTCGGGCAGTTCTCCCAAACAATGTATTCCTTTCAACGGTTTCAATTTTATGCCGGTTAATCCGGACCAGGCGTTCTTTATCCCTGTGAGCATGGATGATGCGGAAAAATACGAGAAACGGAGCAGAGGAACCGGTCAGAACGGCTATGTCAGTCCGTTGGTATATACGGTTGTCTATTTGCAGCCCTTAGATAAGTATATGGAGCTGCCGAAAGGAAAATACAATGTTCTCAACGTGGAGAACCTATATCGCTCGACACTGATCGGTGTCAAGGTTAAAGGCTTGGATATCTATGATAATAAAAGTTTCCGGTATAATTTGATCGGATCGGCTTTGTTTGAATGATCCCGTGTAAATCCGTGCCTAGAAGATCGTGACAAAGGTGTTTTGACACACCCCTGGGAATAGTGGGTGGCAAAACTGCCTTGAAAGAGAAAGTTTAGAATACCGGAATCGAATAGACCAGCCCTAACGAAATACGATGCGTGTCGGGATCGACTGCTCCCATATCCAAGGCTGCTTTTTCAAGTTTTACGCCGCGATATGTATAAAGGAGAAAGATGAAAAGATCACTGTTCTTGATCGGGAAAAATTCGAGGCTGCTCTGTGCATTCCAGGAACGGCGGTACATGCCTTTGGCAAATGGTCCGTTCGCCTTGTACACTTTTCCGGTTTCATAAGCACCTTTCACATAGAGGTTCCAACGCGGGTGAATCCGGTAGTCCACATCGGCGATGACCGATAGATACTCGGTATTGCAAGCTGTCTGGGCTGTCTCTGGCAGACGGCTGATAACGCCGTGTTGGTCCAATCCCTGCCGGGTGTACATGATGTCCAGATAAGTCAGCAGAGGTCCTTTCTCGATCGTGTTGCCGCAGGTGAAGTAATAAGAGTAACGTTTCTGTGTCTGTTGTCCTACGGAAGCGGCATAACGGAGTTGCAGGATGCGGTCGAAATAGTAGCTGTTCCAGTTTACCGTATACATGAAAGGAACTTTTGCTTCTCGTGTGTTGTCGGGCAATCCGGTCGGGTAGATTTCGTTGTCCTGTCCGCTTCGGTTGTTTACGATCTGGAAGCAAAGTTCGTGGTCAGGATTGATCTGCCAGTTGCCTGAAATACCAGCCTGATAGCAGGTCAGTAGGTTGTTGAACTCACTGAACTCACGGACTTTTATCGAATTGACAAAATATTCGTATCCTCCGAAATTGACAAACTGCTTACCGATCGTAAAGCCGAACTTGTCATGTACTTTCAGGTTGACATAAGCCAATTCGAGCGAGGACGAAAGGTTGTCCAGCGAATAAGGGTCCGAATATTTATTAAACGACTGCCGGTAATGATAGGAAAGGTTTTTCCATACATCCCCTTTTATTTCCAACCGGACACGATTCAGCTTGAAGTTCATGCCGTCGAAATCGGAACCGATGAAATTGGCGTTTGCCGAAGTAAAAAGCTGAAAATTCATTTCTGTGCTTTCAATCACCTTTTTCCCTCCTGTAAGTCGTTCGACCAAAGTCGGTTCTTGTCCAGGAACGGTTTCTTTCTCAATCTCTTGTGCAAAGACGGATGGAACGGATATGAATAGTATTGTCAATAAGTAGAGATGTGTTTTCATGTTTGCAAATAAAATGTTTTAGCGTTCAAATATAGTAATTTTATATGACCTTTGGAAATCCGTAATTATTCTTACCTTTGTTGAGGTTTAAAAGGTAATGAGTTTAGGTTATGATTAAAGCAGTATTTTTTGATATCGATGGGACATTGGTCAGCTTTAAAACACATGTAGTCCCGAAATCCACCCTTCATGCAATCGAGTTGTTGAAGAAGAAGGGGATAAAAGTATTTATAGCAACCGGCCGCCATCGCCGTTCGATTAACAATCTGGGCGATCTTGAGTTCGATGGATATGTGACTTTGAATGGTGGCTATGTGTTTGCCGGAAAGGACGATGTGATTTATAAGCACAGTATTCCTGATAAGGATATCGAAGCCTTGGTACGTTACCAGGAAAAGGAAGGCGAGTTCCCTTGTGCCTTCGTGCAGGAAGACGAGATTTTTATGAACTATACGGATAAAGCGGTCAACGATGTGTTTCATCTGTTGAACTTCCCGGCTCCCCCAATCCGTCCGATCGAGGATATTTATGGAAAGACGGTCTACCAGTTGATCGCCTTTTTTACGGCAGAGCAGGAAAAACGTATTATGAAGGTCCTGTCTCATTGTGAATCCACACGATGGAACCCTCTTTTTACAGATATCGTACCGCTTGGAAGTAGTAAAAGGATAGGGATTGACAAGATGCTGGAACATTACCATATCGGTCTGGACGAATGTATGGCCTTTGGCGATGGTGGCAATGATATCCAGATGCTTAGCCATGTCGGGATCGGGGTTGCTATGGGAAATGCGGCCGAAGATGTGATGAGTGCGGCCAGTTATGTGACGACCTCTGTCGACGAGAATGGTGTATACAATGCGTTGAAACATTTCAACATTATTTGATTTTGGACTGTTACATATATATAGGATAGTTATGATAGACGAGTTATTGAAATTTAATCGTGAATTTGTAAAGAATAAAGGATATGAGCGGTTTATCACCAATAAATATCCTGATAAGAAAATAGCGATTGTGTCTTGTATGGACACACGCCTTACGGAGCTGCTGCCGGCAGCTTTGGGAATAAAGAACGGGGATGTCAAGATCATCAAGAATGCTGGGGCGATTATTTCCCATCCTTTCGGAAGTGTGATCCGGAGTCTGTTGGTTGCCATTTATGAATTAGGTGTGAACGAGGTCATGATTGTCGGTCATACCGATTGCGGTGCCAAGCATATGGACAGCGAACAGATGATTGAGGTAATGAAGAAGCGTGGTATCCCTTCAGAGCATATCGATATGATGCGTTACTGCGGCATTGATTTCAAATCGTGGTTGCGTGGATTCGACACCCCGGAAGGTTCCGTTCGTGAAACAGTGACTCAAGTACAAAAACATCCGTTGATCCCAAAAGATATAACGGTCCGTGGATTTGTAATCGACTCGACTACAGGTGAATTGGCTACTGTCGTTTAGATAAATCAAGATAAAAAATATTTAATCAAAGCCCAAAAACGGTTAAATAATAAACATTAAATATGTTTTACAGCATAAATTCAAATAAAATACTTATCTTTGCACTGTAAACAAAAAGAAAAAGAAAGTTTAGGTTTAGTTATTATTAATCGTTCTCCAAGCGTGGAGAACTTAAATGAGTAAAATTATGATGATGAGAGAAAACGAAAAAAGTATGCGTACTTTAGCGATGTTGCGTTATCAGGCTGATCGTTATCAGTCAGTAGGAAATGGTTCAATGTGCCAGCGAGTAAATGCTGAGATTCGCAGATTGGTGAGCCAAATGAGCGAAAGCTCTAAAAATTGAGTATAAACAGTAAATAATTTGTTAGATGTAGTCTCTTCACCGTAGTCTTTTGAAAGACTGGTGAGAGATAAGGGGGGAGGCATTCGACGCTTATGAGATAGCGGAGTTTGGCCTTTTTTTATTTTAATGAAGTCAGTCCTGCTCTTGTCTACAATCATACTAAAATCATATTTGTGTTCTGTCATTATAGTTCGAATGTATACAAATATCCGTATATTTGCATAATATAGAAAACTATAATCTGTAAAACACAATATCGAAATGAGAAAAACGGGATTGTTTTTAGCCTCTATTGCACTAAGTGCTACGCTATGGGCCGAGTCGCCTGAAAAGAAAGGGCTGGATGTCATTAACAGGGCAAATGCCGAGGCCTATATCGGTTTTCTGGCAAGCGATGCATTGGAAGGGCGTGAAGCTGGTTTCCGTGGTGGGCGTATTGCCGGTGAATATATTGTATCTAATTTGAAAACGATGGGGATCGAACCTCTGTTCGAATCCTATTACCAACCTTTTGAGGCCTATAACAAGGAACGGCAGAAGAAGGGTCGTTTCCAGGTTCATCCGGATTCGATCGCGAAGTTGAAACAAGGTGTCCATCAGAAGTTGTCGATGAACAACATCTTGGGGAAGATCGAGGGTAAGAACCCGAACGAATATGTGATTATTGGCGCCCATTACGATCATCTTGGCTTTGACCCGATGCTGGACGGTGACCGGGTCTATAACGGGGCCGACGATAATGCTTCGGGTGTTTCAGCTGTCCTGCAGGTCGCTAAGGCGTTTTTAGCGACGGGGGTTCAACCGGAGCGAACCGTTATTTTCGCCTTCTGGGATGGTGAAGAGAAAGGCTTGTTAGGCTCCAAATATTTCGTGCAGACAGTCTCGGAGATGGATAAGGTGAAGGGGTATCTGAATTACGACATGATTGGCCGTAATAAAGACGAGTCTAAGCCGATGCATGTCGTTTATTTCTATACGGAAGCGCATCCTGTGTTTGGCGATTGGTTGAAAAACGATATCAAGAAATATGGCTTGAATCTGACTCCTGATTATCGTCCGTGGGATAAACCGGTAGGGGGGAGTGATAACGCTTCGTTCGCTCTTTTGGATATTCCGGTCATCTGGTACCATACGGATGGTCATCCTGACTATCATATGCCAAGCGACCATGTGGAAAAGATAAACTGGAATAAGATTGTCGACATAACGAAAGCCTCTTTTCTGAATATGTGGAATCTGGCGAATGAGAAAGACTATTGATGTGATCGTTTATATTTCTTATTTCAAAACACCTATGTTTCGAATTCAAAACATAGGTGTTTCATAGGCATAAACATATATGTTTTGAACTTGATATCTTCTGGCTGTGAAAAGAAGTATTATCCATTTATAGAAAGATAGTTGTTTTGTGGAATAAACACTGGTGCTTTGAAACAGCTGGTCAAATCTATTTTATGAATTATGTGATAATAGTTGTTTTGTGGAATAAGGTATATATCTTCTCTCTGTAGGTCAGTGCCTTTTCCTCGATAGCCAATAAGCTATATGTATTTTTTAAGTCATATTGTATGATTATTGTCTCATTTAATAGACTTATAAGAAGGTAGCACTTACCTCTTTCACTTTCTTTGTAACTGATTAAATAGTTGTTTTGAACTATGTGAATTGTGTAGTCTTAAATCACTTCATATTCTTGGTATTTCAGTATTTATAGGGAGTTGATATATATGAATTGTTTGCTGAAGTTGTGAAGATGGACCTTAAAATCAAAAGCTATGAAATAATGTGGATTTTTCAAATACAAGAAGGTCCACCCTTCTGTTATGAAGAGCAGACCTTTTGAAAAAAAATTATCAAAATATTTCAATTAATCCCATCCCGGATTTTGTTTTAAATTAGGATTTAATCCGATTTGGTTTGTCGGAATAGAGAACAAATAGTTCTTGGGATCTATAAAGTTTGGAACTGGATTTGTCATTCGTTTTGTATAAACATCAATGGCACCGTTTACGAAACCTAATCCGGATTTAATGGATTCATAATCTTTTGTATTATATCCATTTAAATCATTCTCACTTGTTGCTTTGTCTGGAATGATACCCAATTTCGGTTGGTTCAGGCGAATACCGCAGGCCCAACGCATTAAGTCGTGATAACGATAACCTTCTGCCATTAGTTCAACACGACGTTCACGGCGGATTTCGCGGATCAAGTTGGCGTTCGGGCCTTTGATTGTTGGATATTCGGCAACCAATTTCGGGTCTTCAATCGGATTTGTTGTCAAATGGTGATTAAAACCAACCCGATCACGCAAAGCGTTGATTGTTTTATCTAATTCGGGATCTTGGCCAAGTTCGGCTCCTGCTTCTGCACGTATCAGAAGAATCTCTGCATAACGGAAGATTGGAGCGTCTAATGTTCCAATATGATGAGATGATGTGTATTCTGACGGATTGTAATATTTGATAACACCATATCCCGTAGATGTACTAACACTTCCACTGGTATATTTACCGATATCCGGACGTTTCCCTTCTAGGTAATAGGTGTATTCACCAGCTTCGGGAGTCGGTACTGTTTGTAGTAAACGCGGATCTCGATTCTTTAGTTCGGCGATTAATGTAGTATGATGAGAGTGGCCTTCGCAGCCGCACATAGAGATTGGTTTTCCTGTTGTTGCACACAAATAATCTTCAACAGCGTCACGACTCAAACCGATAGGAGATTCACCAACTGCAATTTGGCGGCTTAAGTTATTTCCTTTGCCGACAGTCGGATCATATTCCTTCGACATAATAATTTCAGGATTGGAGTTGTAATCTGCTTGGATAAATAATTCATAATAGGCTTTACCAGGTTTTGAACCTTGGAACAATGAATAGCCATATTCGGATTTCATCAGTTCGCCTGCTGCTTCATAAGCGGCTTTGAGCAATTCGGTATCACCTTCCATATTATGATAACGGCGGAAAGTTCCTTCAAATAAACATATACGTGCCTTTAATGCAAGTGCAGCGTCTTTGCTGATGCGGTAGACACCTGTCGTTTCTTTTTTGGGTAACCATTCAATCGCTTGATCAATGTCTTTTATCATGTTTGCTACAACGGTAATGCGGGAATCGCGGCCTTTGTATAGGTCTTCGTCTCCAGGAACCAATACTTTGTCATACCAAGGTACATCGCCAAAGCGTTTTACTTTATTAAAGTAATCCAATGTCTTGAAGAATAAAATTTCACCAGCATAACGATGTTTTACGGCCTCGGTTTCCGGGGATAGTTCGTAATCTTGCATAAAAGCATTACAAGCACGAATGTTTTCCCATTTCCAATTGTCATTGTCTGCTGTAGAAATGCTGTGTTGACTGAATGCTACAGAGTTTGCGTCCCACGGAAGCAGGTCATCAGACTGGAAATCAGTTTCCATCATCCCAAAATTATATTCGTTCGGATTTCCATGTCCGGTGATTAATTTGGGATATAAATCATTACAATATTGCTCTAATGCCTGTGCATTGGCATTCGCAAAGTATTGTTGTGTACTGATAGAGTCTAATGGCTCTTTATCCAGTACATCACAACTTTGGGTTGTGAGGAACAATAAACCACCAAATAATATAATTGACTTTTTCATGTTACTTTGTCTGTTTTTAGAATGTTACGTTGATACCAAATGAATAAGAACGGGTGAACGGGTAAACACTACCGTTGTCGTCAACTTTCAAGTTACCGTTATTGTCACGTCTGCCTACAGCATCCGGATCGAGGTATTTGTACAATCCTGTAGCTTCCCAAAGATTCTGACCGCTTACGAACACTTTTAGCTGACCAATGCCGTATTTATTGATGAGCGCTTTAGGAATAGTGTAGCTTAATGTAACATCTTTCAGACGGATAAAAGCACCGTTTTGCAGATATTTTGTCTGTGTTTGTTTACTTCTATCACTCCAAGTCGGAATAGGATAGTAAGCGTTCGTATTGGTTTCACTCCAAGAGTTATCGATGATGTAATCATTTAAGTTAGCCCACCAAATACCTGTCTTGTATCCCCAAAATACAGGAGAGTCCAACCATACGTCGCGTTTCATTGTACCTTGGAAGAACAGACGTAAGTCAAAACCTTTCCATGAACCACTCAAGTTGAGGTTGAAATTGTAACGGGGAGTTGTATTACCAATGACTTTTTTATCTCCCGAATCACCAACACGATTATTCCCACGGTCAATTTTTCCATCACCGTTCAAATCAGCATAACGAATATCTCCTGGTTTCCAAGTTGTGCTGATGAAAGCCTGTTTATTGGCCATTTCTTGGGCTTCAGCTTCATCTTTAATGAAGCCATCTGTTACATATCCCCAAATTTCACCGATTTTCTTTCCCTGGTAATGAATTTCATCCAAACTTAATGTCGGATTATCATACTTCGTGATCTCAGAAGTGTTGTCTGAGATGCCGATACCGATAGAGTAATCCAAAGGACTGCCGGCCACGTCTTTAATCTGATCGTTCCACGTTAAAGATAATTCCATACCTTTGGTTCTCATATCTGCCAAGTTCTCTTTACCTCCTGTCGTCCCTAATACAGCTGGGTAAGTTTTGTTTACGACCATTCCTTTTGTATCGCGGATGTAATAGTCAAAAGATCCAGTGAAACGGCCGTTCAGCATAGTCCAGTCTAAACCGATATTGGTTGTGTAAACTTTTTCCCATGTGATGTTTGTACTAGCCAATGTCGGAGCTTTCAAGCCACTAATGATACTGCCGTTCATCAGATAGGCCAAAGATTCGCTTGTCAAGAAACTTAAATATTGGAAATTACCATCTGTAACTTGATTGCCTAATGAGCCATATGAAGCTCTGACTTTTAAGTTGTCGAAAATATTACGGGCTGGTTCGAAGAAACTTTCTTCAGAGATACGCCAACCTGCTGATACCGAGGGGAAGAATCCCCAACGATCACCAGACATATATTTGGATGAACCGTCATAGCGACCATTTACCTCAAGCAAATATTTTTGCATGTAATCATAATTCAGACGGAAGAACGCACCCTGTACAGCCCAGATTGTAGCTTCTTCACTTGGCATGTTATAAGTACTGGCCAAATCGGTGACAGGGAAATTGTTATCAAATAGATTACTAGTGCTTACGCTTAATTTAGTCGTCTTTTTGCTTTCTTGGTTGTAACCGACCATTACACCTAAGTTGTGCTTGTCATTGAATGACTTCTTGTAGTCAGCCCATAAGTTCAATGCTTGATAAGTATCTCCGTAATTAGCTTTTGTTACGCCTCCAGGTGTGCCAACGGATAGCGGAGATAACGTACTTTCTTCTGGCATTGTCTGGTACAGTATCTTACCGTGCTGGGTTTGATCTTTATAGAATTTGTTTCCGGTATAATCTCCCTTGATTGATAAACCGGCTAACGGTGTCAGATTAAAGGCGGCAGTGTACCAAAAGTCATCCGAGTTGGTTTTGTCTCGCCCTGCTCCATCTAATAAACCAGCAAAGTTATAGTTGAAGTTGCTACCTGCTATACCTGCAAAATTATTACCATCTGGTAGGTAAACAGGAATAGTTGGGAATCCACGATAGATTTCGTAAAAAATGTTTCCTAAATTAAAATTACTGGTGTAGGGATAATCACTTGTATTGCGATTATATTTTGTACGGAAAGTTACTTCCAACCATTTTGTAATCTGAGTGGAAAAGTTGAAAGACATATTAATACGTTTGTATTTATCCGTACCATATTGCAAAATACCATCTTGTCCTTTATAACCAATAGAGCCGTAGTAAGTCGTCTTGTCTGAACCACCGCTGATACTTGCATTGTGCTGTTGCATGAATGACGGTTTGTACATTACGTCAAACCAATCGGTGTTCCCTGCATAAGCCCATTGTCCGGCAGCAGTTATTGAATTGTCTGTTGTATAAAATGCAGAAGGACCTCTCCCCGCAATGAAATCATCTACAGCTTGAACGTGTTCATCTTTGAAATACTGTCCGCTGCCATTGTTCACGTTTGCCTGATTCATGGCACGAATCCACTTATCGGAAGAAACGCCATCCGGTAAGCGAGAGGCCATTGACCAAGAAAAGTTGTTATTGTAGTTGATTTGAACTTTTTGTTCTTTTTTCCCTTTTTTAGTTGTGATCAATACAACGCCAAAAGCAGCACGGGCACCATAAATAGAAGCAGAGGCAGCATCTTTTAATACTGATACGCTTTCGATATCTTGTGGGTTAAGCAAAGACAAGTCTGATGTTTCGACTCCGTCGACTAACAATAGTGCTTGTCCTCCATTCAGTGAAGTTGCACCACGTACATTAAATGTAGTAGCTGCATTTGGATTACCACTGGCGAAATCAATATTCAAGTTTGGAATAGCTCCTTGCAAACCTTGTGCAATGTTTCCGATCGGACGATCTTCCAGAATTTCGCTATCTGCAATCCCTACAGCGCCGGTCAGGTTTACTTTCTTTTGTACGCCATAACCAACGACTACGACTTCTTCCAGTTTTTGAGTGTCTTCCGCTAATTTAATTTGAAGAGTGGATTGTCCTGTGTATTTGATTTCTTGAGTTGTGTAACCAATGAAAGAGATCTGGATGATGTCTCCATTTTTTACACCTTCCAATGTGAAATTACCATCCATGTCGGTAATGTTTCCATTGGTTGTTCCTTTCACTACGACCGATGCTCCGGCAACAGGCCCTAGATCATCTACCACAGTACCTGTAACTTTTCCGTTCTGCTGGGAAATGTTCATACCTTGCTTGGAGGGCATTGTTTCTGCAAATATACTTGCTGGGAAACAAGTGGCACCTGCCAGCAAGATTAAGCTGATAGGTTTGAAATTTTTCAACATAATTTGTGTCTTATATTTAATTGAAAGAATGCTCTTTTAATTAAAATGATGGCGCTTATTATCGCTTTTCTACATCATATATACAAAATGTTAGAGTTTTTAGCTTTTGCGTATAAAGTTTATCTGTGTTTGTAATTAGTTCTAAAAGAACTCCGGTAGCCTTAAATCAAAAGGACAATGAGACGGTTTTATTTTCATGTACAATTTACTGATGTAGAAGGCGTTGAACGCTTTCGTAGTATACAATTCTCTGCCCGTGATATTATGCAGGCACATAACGCTGGTAGAAAATTGGTAGCTCTTCTCGTTTGTGATCATACTGTAAAAGAGATCAATGCGTATTATTTAGAATCACTTAAAATTGATTAGTATGGCTGTTGGTGCTGCTATAATTGGCGGTTTAGGTTCGATTGTTGGTTCTGCGATTGGTGCTGGTGCACAGCGTCGAGCTAACATTCAGAACATGCAGTTGGCTAAATATCAAAACAATTGGCAGACCGCCGAAAATGATAAAGCTTATGCCCGTGGTGTCGAAATGTGGAACATGCAGAATCAGTATAATTCACCGACTGCGCAAATGTCCCGTCTTCGGCAAGCTGGCCTTAATCCTAATTTGGTTTACGGTAGTGGTGTTACTGGTAATAACGCTGGTTCAGCTCCGCAATATCAACCTGCGAAAATCCAACGTGCTACAATGGAGCCCTACCGCGGTTGGAATCTTGGTATTTCTGATGCTGTGTCTACATTCATGGCAATGCGCCAGAATAAAGCACAGGTTGAAAATATGGAAGCTCAAAATAAGCTCATTAAAGAACAAGCTCGGACTGAAGGTATTCGTCAAGGCAATATTGCTATGTCTACTGCACGTTCTGGGTTTGATCTTAACCTCGCTCGTGAGCTTCGTAATGTATCTATTGATCGTGCTATAGCAGAGAAAAATCTCTCTGAAGCAAGTGCTGCTGGTGCTTGGACTGGTGCGAATCAAAAGGTACTCCAATATGAATTAGATCGTACCCTGTTTGACAATAAGATTAAGCTTTCAAATGCAGAATATGCTACTGTGATGGAAGGTTTGCGAAAGTTAAAACAGGATAACGATATTAATGCTTTTCGTTATACAATGGAACGTGCGTTAGGTGCTTCCAAAGATACGGCAGGTGTTATTCGTGATTTGATTGCTCGTTTGGTCGTTGCTGGTTCTGGTGCCATTCATGGTGATGATCGTTTCGACCGTTTGTTTAATCCCAAATAATTTTTGTTATGAGACGTAGACGTAGAGGCCGTAGACGTGGTTTTCTCGGCCGTAGTAGAAGACGTAGGATTCGTAGTTATCGTGTAAGTAGAGGAGGTATCCGCTTATGAAGCCAGTTTGGAAAATTTTAATCATGGTTTTAGAAACTGTGATTGATGCTGTTAAGTCGATCTTTGACAAACCTGATACTCCTGCGCTGAATGGCTAAATGCCTTCACCCTATGTATCTTGCCAGTGTAGAAGCGAAAGTTCCTTGTGGTTGGTGTGTAAACTGCCGTCAGAATAAACGCCAATCTTGGGTGTATCGCTTACAAGCGGAAGCCAAAGAATATCCGCTATCGTTGTTCGTTACTCTTACTTATGATGATGAACATTTACCAATAGAAAGAATTGGTAGTGACCTATTTCAAACGAACGTTGCCGTAGTATCCAAGCGTGATGTACAATTGTTTATGAAACGGCTTCGAAAGAAATATGAGGATTATAAAATGCGTTATTTTGTTACTTCTGAATATGGTGCAAAAAACGGCCGTCCTCACTATCATATGATCTTGTTTGGCTTCCCTTTTACTGGTAAAATGGCTGGTGACTTACTGGCCGAATGTTGGCAGAATGGTTTTGTACAGGCTCACCCTTTGACCATCAAAGAGATCGCTTATGTCTGTAAATACATGTACGAAAAGAGTATGTGTCCCGAGATTCTTCGGGATGAAAAGAAGTACAAACCGTTTATGCTTTGTTCCCGAAATCCTGGTATTGGCTTTGGATTTATGAAAGCCGATATCATTGAATTTTATCGTAGACATCCTCGTGACTATGTTCGTGCTTGGGCCGGCCATAAAATGGCTATGCCTCGTTATTATGCTGATAAGCTCTATGATGATGATATGAAAGCCTTTTTAAAGGAAATGCGTGAAGAGTTTTTCCGGCATAAAATGTTCAATGAATGGATTGATTATTGTGCACGTGAAAATCCTATCCTTACCGATCTTATGCAGCTTGAACAACGCGAAGAGTATGAAAAAAGAATGAATGAACGTTTAAGATGTAAAATGTAATGGCAAATATATTTAACTCGATAAGAATGAAACGCCCTCGTCGGAATGCTTTCAACTTATCATATGAATCAAAGTTAACGTTGAACATGGGTGAACTCGTACCTATTATGTGTATGCCTGTTGTTCCTGGCGATAAGTTTCGTGTGAAAACTGAATCTCTTGTGCGTTTGGCTCCCCTTGTGGCTCCTATGATGCATCGTGTAAATGTTTTCACTCACTATTTTTTCGTCCCAAATCGTCTTGTATGGAACCAATGGGAAGATTTTATTACTAAAGGTGTAGATGGTGAAGATGTGCCAATTTTCCCGAAGATTACTTTAGGACAAAGTACTGCTGCATTTGTCTTAAATCAAGGATATTTTAACGATAGTTCTCTTTGGGATTATCTCGGCTTGCCTTCGATTAAGTCTATCGGCACTACAAATGGTCGTTCCCCTTCGCCTAATTCGGTTGCTGTACCCGATCAATTTCAAGTTTCGGCACTTCCGTTCCGCGCTTATCAAATGATCTATAATGAGTATTATCGTGATCAGAATTTAACGGATGAAATTGCTATCTCTTTGGATTCTGGAAATATTTCTGAACAAAACGCTCTCGTAGATTTATTGTCGATTCGCCGTCGTGCTTGGGAAAAAGACTATTTTACTTCCGCCCTTCCATGGTTGCAACGTGGCCCCGAAGTTACTGTGCCTATTCAAGGGTCTGGCGGCACTTTGGATGTTACGTATGATAGACAGGCTGAGACTACTCAACGTTGGGTTGATTCTGATCTCCGATCTTTTGAAAATGGTGTAGCTTATGATGCTACATTTTCCACTGAAGGTAATTTGCATTCTTCTCGTTTAATCGGCGTTAACGGTGGTACAGGTAACCGTGCTCCCGAACTTGATCCGAACGGTACATTAAAAGTCAATGTTGACGAGATGGGTATTAACATTAACGACCTCCGCACTTCGAACGCTTTGCAGCGTTGGTTTGAACGTAACGCTCGTGGTGGTTCTCGCTATATTGAGCAAATTTTGTCACACTTTGGTGTTCGTTCTTCTGATGCGCGTTTGCAGCGTCCGCAGTTCCTCGGTGGCGGTCGTATGCCTATTTCAGTGTCGGAAGTATTGCAGACATCCTCGACTGATGAAACGTCACCGCAGGCAAATATGGCCGGACATGGTATTTCTGCCGGAATTAATAACGGTTTTAAACATTATTTCGAGGAACACGGATACATTATTGGTATTATGTCGATTACTCCGCGTTCAGGATATCAGCAAGGCGTTCCGCGTGATTTCACGAAGTTCGATAATATGGACTTTTATTTTCCCGAATTTGCTCATTTGTCAGAACAAGAGGTTAAGAATCAAGAGTTATTTTTGTCTTCTGATAATGATTATAACGGCGGTGCTTTTGGATATGCCCCGCGTTATTCTGAATATAAATATCACCAATCGGAAGCACATGGTGATTTCCGTGGTAATCTTTCATTTTGGCATTTGAATCGTATTTTTGAGGATAAACCGAACTTAAATACTACATTTGTTGAGTGTAAACCGAGTAACCGTGTTTTTGCTACGTCAGAGACCGAAGACGATAAGTTTTGGGTACAAATGTACCAAGATGTCAAAGCTCTTCGTTTGATGCCTAAATACGGTACTCCTATGTTGTAAGTTATGTCTTGGTTTGAGTTTTATTTAGTAGTAACTTTAGTTTATTTGTTGTTATGTTTGTTACCGCTTATAATTTTAGCAATGTTTCTTCGAAGGTGGTTCAAGAAAAAGTAAGTGACGAAGTGTTGGTAGAACCTTCCGAAAGTTTTACGGTTCGTGAGCTTATTTACCGCCTTGCAATGGGTATGCCTGTTTCTTCCGGTGTTCGTTCTGGTGATTATCCCGATCATGATCAAGATTTTGGCGATGTATTACCTACAGAAGACCCTGATTTCGATTTGGCTGATTACGCCACTTTGAGAGGTGATCTTGCTGATCGTGAACGTCAACGCAAATCCGATATGGAAAAGGCGTATAAGGAAAAGCTGGAAAAGGAAAAGACCCCCGACCCTGCTCCCGACCCTTTAGAGTAATTTGTCCTAAACTGTCCTTGTCCCCTACCCGACTGGTATCCCCAGCCGGGTTTAGGCATTTGTACTCGCACCTGCGCTGATCGCGACATCTCGCGAAAGCGGACGTCATCTTGGCATGGTCTTTCTCGCGACCCAATTTAACCAAAACCTTTACGTGAAAAATTCACGTTTTTCAATCGATCGCGAAGCGATACCTATCTGCCGAAGGCGTCTATAACAACGATCATAGCGACAATGGAAATCGGCAACGATAGTTGCCTGCGATCGAGTGACGGTACCAATGGGGTAGAACAAAGCGTAGCGACGTGATACCCCGAGGTACCCGAACGAGATCGCCCCCAATGGAGTAGACCTATTTATACGCTTATAAATAGAACAAATAGAATATAAAAAGTGTTAACGTTGTAAATCAATACCTTGCCCCCTTTTTAAGGGGGATTAAAGGGGGTTAGATGTACTTGTGCGCGCGTAATAGGTAACTTGATTAATTATGCGCGCACTGACACCTAAACGGATTTTAACAATCCGTTTTTTCAGTGTGGAATATTTTGCTTTGCTTTGTTGCATTAATCGTGCTACTGTAGTCTTAATAGAACTACGGTATTTGTTTTCGGATTTTATGATATGGTTTGA
>ENA-ORMR01001424-ORMR01001424.1-human-gut-metagenome-genome-assembly--contig:-NODE-1424-length-18419-cov-3.133359_pt1 | contig 18419 bp, 16 predicted proteins | sample MGYA00242107_ERZ509003 | MGnify/ENA primary metagenome ERZ509003 (study PRJEB26280, sample SAMEA2338699) | human gut metagenome | biome: human gut; feature: human-associated habitat; material: faeces... | reverse complement strand
TCAATGGTTTTAAACTACGGATATATTGATGTTTATGGATTTTATCGGCAACCGTGACTGCAAAAGGGACATAATTATTGGCGAGGTTATGTAATACGGCAGATTTGCGCATACCGCGACATCAAGTCCGGAAAATTCCTCTGCAATCAGCTTTTTTATGTCAAGCTTAAGGATATCGCCGTAAATTATCTTTACATTTTTATGCTCCGAAAGCGTCTCGCCAAGAACAGGTATCAGGCGGTCGTCGATTTCCACTGTGACCACCTTGTCCGCGCGTTTGGCAAGCTCGTTTGTCAAAACTCCGATTCCAGGTCCGATTTCAAGTATGCCGAAGCCCGGCGCAGCGTTGCCCATCTCAGCGATTTTGGGGCAGACTGTTGGATTTATCAGAAAATTCTGACCAAGCTTTTTAGAAAAGGTGAAGCCGTGCCTTGAGAGTATCTCTTTTATAACCCCGATGTTAGACAGATTATCCATGCTTATATATCTCCGTAAAGTTTTTATTGTATTATAGCCTGTTTTATTATTCAAGTCAATACGTATATTTTCGACGGTGCAGTCAAAAATATAATAAAAAAAGAAGGTGCGTCGCAATGTCAACACTCACCGACATCATTATCTCCCAGAATCTTAAATCGTCAGACTTTGCAAAGGAGCTTTCGCCAAAGGAGATGCACGAAGTATTAAAGCAGCGTCACTCCATCGGAAAGCAGAAGGACACTCAAAAAGCCGACATAAAGGTTAGATAACAAAAAGTCCCTGAAATTGTTCGTTTCAGGGACTTTATAATGTTCAGAATTACTTGATCATGGAAGCAACTTCATCAGCGAAGTTGTCAGCCTTCTTGGTGATACCTTCGCCTCTCTCAAAGCGAACGTAATCAACAACCTTGATTGAGCCGCCGAGATCCTTAGCGCACTTTTCAACATACTTGCCGACAGTAAAGTCGCCATCCTTGACGAATTCCTGATCAACAAGGCAGTTTTCGGAATAGTACTTTCCAACCTTGCCTTCAACGATCTTGTGAAGAACTGCTTCGGGCTTGCCCTTCATCTTGGGATCCTCAGCCATCTGAGAAAGCATGATTTCCTTTTCCTTAGCCAGAACTTCAGCGGGAACCTTGGTTCTGTCGAGGTAAGCAGGGTTCATAGCGGCGATCTGCAATGCGCAGTCCTTTCCGCAGTCGTAAGCCTTGTCGCCGAGGTCGGTGTCGAGCATAACCATAACGCCGATTCTGCCTTCACCGTGTACATAGGAAACCAGAGTTCCTTCCATTCTTACGAATCTGCGGATCTGGATATTCTCTCTGATCTGGAGGAATACTTCCTGCAGCTCTTCCTCAACGGTCTTGTCGGAACCGCTTGCCTTGCACGCCTTAAGAGCGTCAACATCAGCGGGGTTAGCCTCGATTATAGTCTTTGCAACGAGATCTACAAAGCTCTTGAACTGGGCGGTATTAGCAACGAAGTCGGTCTCGGAGTTAACCTCTACAACTACGCCGACGTTTCCTTCAACTACAGAAGCAACTATGCCTTCTGCGGCAACTCTTCCTGCCTTCTTAGCCTGGGTTGCAAGACCCTTTTCTCTTAAAATAACTATAGCCTTTTCAACGTCGCCCTCAGCCTCTACCAGAGCCTTTTTGCAGTCCATCATTCCAACGCCTGTTCTTTCGCGGAGGGAAGCAACGTCCTTAGCGGTAATATTAGCCATATTATTACATTCCTTTCAAAAACATTATTTATTGAACCAAGGGCAGGTTTTGCCCTGCCCTGTTATGTTTAATACTAATTTCTCGCAAAAGTGTTGCTATAAAATCGCCACAAAACCGCTGTACGATGGATTTTGCAGCGATTTTATAGACACTTTTTAGCGAGAAATAAGTATAAATTACTCCTCAGCAGGAGCTTCCTCTGCTGCTTCAGCGGGAGCCTCTTCAGCGGCGGTTTCGCCCTGTCTGCCCTCGATAATAGCGTCAGCCATGGCGCCGGAGATGAGCTTAACTGCTCTTATAGCGTCGTCGTTGCCGGGGATAACATAGTCAACCTCGTCGGGGTCGCAGTTGGTATCTACGATAGCAACTATCGGAATACCAAGCTTCTTAGCTTCGGAAACTGCAATCTTTTCTCTCTTGGGGTCTACGATAAACAAAGCTGCGGGGAGCTTCTGCATATTCTTGATACCGCCGAGATACTTTTCAAGCTTTTCAATTTCGAGGGTGAGCTGAGCAACTTCCTTCTTGGGAAGAAGGTCAAAGGTGCCATCCTCAGCCATCTTGTGGAGCTGTTCAAGACGGGAAACTCTGGTCTGAATGGTCTTGAAATTGGTCATCATACCGCCGAGCCATCTTGCGTTTACATAATGAGCGTTAGCGCGCAGAGCCTCTTCCTTGATGCTGTCGCCTGCCTGCTTTTTGGTACCTACGAAAAGTACCTCGCCGCCCTCTTCGGAAACCTGCTTGATGAAAGCGTATGCTTCGTCGAGCTTCTTAACGGTCTTCTGAAGGTCGATAATGTAAATCCCGTTTCTTTCTGTGAAGATGTACGGAGCCATCTTCGGGTTCCATCTTCTTGTCTGGTGACCGAAATGCACACCGGCTTCAAGAAGCTGTTTCATTGATACTACTGCCATTGTAGTAACCTCCTATGGTTTTTAATATTTTAATCCTCCGCGCCGGTTAGCTTGCTTTCACCCAAAGAATTTCGGGAACCACGGCAAAACCATGCGCGTGCGAATTGCGGTAATATTATAGCACTATACTTTAGAAATTGCAATAGTTTTTAACAAATTTTTTTGAAATATTTTCTCGTATCAGTTCTGCGGAGGCTCCGGAGGACGATTATTGTCATCTTGCGCGCCTCCGGGGAATCCGCCCATAGGCTTTCCTTCTCCGTGGAATCCGCCGTTCATGCCAGGCTGTCCGAACTGCTGACCGCCCATCGAGCCGCCCATGCCCACCTGACCGTATGCGCTCAGATAATCGTCTACGGTGAGCATTATGCTGTCCCCGCCGGAGTATTTGCCGCCGGTATATACGCAGTCAAGGTTCTCTCCGCCGGAATACTTTCCACCATATGAGACGGTGTATTCCTTTCCGGTAACCAACATCGGTGACGAGAAGATAACATTCTCGGCTATATTCTCGGTAATGAATGTAAAGCTTTCGCCGTTGCCGGAGATATTGATATACTTATCCGATTCCACAGTTTTGTCAAACGTTACGGAAATGCAGTTCTGAGTGAGATTATCCGGCGCCTGAGCCATATTTTTAGCACCGTATGCCAACAGCGTTCCACCTGTAAGGTAGAAGTCTCCATTATAATCAATAGCTCCGTCAGCACCGGACGACGGTCCTGCAATAATCAACGTGCCGCCGGAAAGATAGATGTTTCCGTTTGAGTCCATACCGTCGCCATCGGCGTTGACATAAACATATCCACCAGAGATATTTATGGAGTTATTGCCGTTTGCGGCAAATCCAGCGCCCGCACCGTCAAAGCCCTGCTGGTCTGAGCCGCCAGCGGCGTTTATACCATCGGATTTTGAGTTTACATACACTATTCCTCCTGAGATGTCTACCGACATACCCTCAAGACCTTCGCGGCACATGGTTACAACTACCGTTCCGCCGGAAACATTGATTGCGCTGTCGGAGTGAAGCGCGTCGTCTCCGGTAAGAATATTTATAACTCCCCCACTTACAGAGAGGTTTCCTGCGACATTAAAGGCATCATCTGCGCAGTCGAAATACGCTGCCCCGCCCTTAAAGTCGGCATAGCCCTGATTGCACTTTACGCCCTTCTGGCTTCCGTTTGCCTCGGCAAATGCACCTCCGCCGGTTTTCACAACCATGGAGCAATTGTCTACTGTAAGTCCGGTTTCTACCTGTATACCGTCCCCGCCGGCAGTTACATTTATATTGGAATCCGTAAACATCGCGTAACCCAGCGCAGGATCCTTATCCTGAGTTGAACGAAGACCGTCGTTGCCGGCAGTGACGTTTACTGTTGAATTTTGAATTGTCAGGCTGTCCTTACCGTTTATGCCGTTATTCTTGGCATCGACATTTACTGTGGTGTTGATAATTTTAAGGGTGTCCTTTCCGATGATTCCGGATGCATAATTACCCTTTGCGGTTATTGTTCCGGTTCCGCGGATAATAAGGTCTGCCTTGCTGAAGATTGCTGCATTAGGCTCGCTTTCTACTGAATCGCAGAAGTCAAGGCTGAAATCATAATCGGTTCCGTCTGTAAACACATTTTCGGTCTTGCCATTTGCGATAAGTGTGACGCTTGAAGCCTTATAAACATAAAGCGGCGAGCTGTTCGCGCAGGTGATGTTAACGCCGTTCAGGATAAGCACAACATCCTCGCCCTTGGCGTTTACAACCACTCTGCCGTTTGTAAGGGTTCCCGAAAGCTCGTACACGCCGCTGCGGTTGATGAGCACATATCCGCCGTCCGCCTGTGCGCCCGCGCCTTCAACAGAAGCCTCAGCACCGTTGAAGGTAATTTTGGTAGTACCGGTTTCGTTGACCTCCTGCACGGGAGACGTCGCGTCAGGCATGGCACTTTCATCTAAAAGAATCTTATAGGTCGAACTGTCGGCAGGTGTAAGCTCGTCAAGATTCGCAACGGGATTATTTCCGCCGGGGTTGTCGCCGTTGGTTTTGCCGCCCTTATCCCCCTTTGTGACAAGGTATACCGCCAGAATTATGATGACAGCCAAAAGCAGTATTGCTATAAGCGCCTTCAAATTATTGTTTTTTCTTTTTCTTCCACCGCTTGACTTCATAATATTATTACTTTCGTCCTACAAAAATATAGAACGCTCCTTTCCGAAAATATCCGATTGAATTATTCTAATTATACAGTCAAAAAATTGCGCAGTCAATTACATACATCAAAAATTAATGAAATATTAATCAAACCAACACATCCTGCGCTGTAGACTCAATGCGGTTCTTGCCGTTCTTCTTTGCTTTATAAAGATTATTGTCGGCTATGCTTATTATCCTGCTGAATTCATCCTGATTGACTTTTTTGCCAACGGTGCAAACGCCTATGCTGATTGTTACTCTTATCATTCTGCCATCTATCAGGATATCTGCGTTTTCAACTGCCCTTCGCAAGCCATCAGCATATTCGCAGTAATCTGCTTCATTACATACAAATACTATAAATTCCTCACTGCCCCACCGAGCGATTATCGAATCAGCACCGGACGATGAACTTAGTACATAAGCCACCTTGCTGAGAACAGCGTCGCCCACAACATGACCGTATTTATCGTTTACCGATTTGAAATTGTCAATATCAATAATCATAAGAGCTGAATCATTCGGATTTACATTTAAAAGCTGGCGTTAAGAGCCTCATAAAAACCGTATCTGTTCAGTATTCCTGTAAGCTCGTCATGACGGTAAAGATATTCGTACTTCTTTTCAAGGCTTGCAAGCTGCTTGCGGATTTCCGAACGACTGGTTTCAATGAACAGCGTGATTATATAAAAAGCAACATAAACAAACGGAAATCTGAGCATAAACTCTTTGGTATATTCATACATCAGGACAGATCTTCCAAGCGGAGTCCAGAAAAAGAATATCTCCATTGCAAATGCTGTTGCGGAAAAAATAGTGCCTTTTTTAGTGCCGAATATGAGCAGAGCAAATGAAGGGATAAGACATATCCACTGTGCGCTGAAGCCGTTAGGGATTCCGGAAATGAAAAAGAATGCTATCAAAGCAAGAGTTTCAACCTCAAACAGCACCATCAGCCAAGTTTTTATACTGCCGGTGCGCAGACATAATATTATATTCAAAACACACACCAGGCTGAAAACAAAGGTTACAGTCATAAGCACATATTCAGCCGTGAAGATATTAATAACAGTCATAAATAAAGCAACAAGCGCCAAAAGACCGTTAAGCCAGCGGAACATCATGTTCCTCATTGTGATTTCATTTACAACAATCAAGCGCAGTCTGCTAAAAATTTCATTATATTTGGTTCTAAACCATTCCATTTTTTCGCTTCCCTTTTGTGACATTCTACATATATTACTTTACAGATGCAGTTCTTTTTCAAGTACATCCGCAAAGCTTTGAATATCCGGTCCGAGTCCTGCAGTAAAATCAAGTATTTCCTGATTTTCAAGATAATCCACCGGAGACATGCGCACCTTTAATGCGATTTCAAGAGCGCTTCTGACCGGACACAGGTTATTATCCAACGCCCCCCTGCCGGCAGCAGTTTTGGCTATTACCTTTCTGTATCGCAGAGTATAAATACCGCGCGCGATATCCAAAAGCCAGCCGAAGGAATAAAAACTTCTATCAGTCGTCTGAGCGTACTTACGGATAGCTTCATAGTGTTTTTTGATGTCCCGATAAAAATCAGCATATTCCGGCGCTTTCAGGTGACAGCGGATATCCTCACCGTAAAGAAGCTTTCCGCTTTCCTTAAGCTCAGACAAGCCAAAGCTGTCAAACAGATATGCGTCCGTTATCCTCTGTCCGCTTGTTCCCCAATAAACCACGCAATCCGGCTCTTTGGAGATAAATGCTGCAAGCGTTAGCATTCCGCCCTCAAACGAGCAGTAATAGGGATTGTCCGGCTCTGCTTTCAAAAGCTTTTGCCTCAGAGTAACAAGCTTTTCCGCCTGACTTGAAGAAATGCGCTTTTTAGTAAGCGCAAGAATGTCAATATCGCTCCATCCAAGTCTGAAATCGTTCAGAACCGACGAACCGTAAAGATAAATCGACGGCTGATTATCTGCAAGTACCCCGCTGATTGCCTCTGTCATTCTGCGTATAGCTTTCTGTCGGAAGTACTGCTCTTTTGTGATAAGCAGTTCAATAATGCCGTTTTCCTTGCGATATTCTGTGAATCCAGCCGAAAGATGGGTTTTTGCCGCCGCAGTGCGCTCCTCTTCAAAGTCATTATGTACAGCTTCAGCGTTCATATCCTCAAAAGCGCGCTGTAAAAGCAGCCAAAGTGCTTCGCCGGAATAGCCCTTTCCGCGATACTTAGCTTCAATAACGATACCCATCTCATACCGGTTGTCATCTTTGCTTTTATGAACGTTGACTTCGCCGATAAATTCACCGTCCGATTTCCGAACGACATAGGCATAAAATCGCTCAGGCTCATTACCAACGAAATAATCATACCAATCCGCCCATTTCTGTTCAGGAAAGGCTATACACCCTGTTTCTTTGTCGTAACCGTCAAAATCAATATTATAGCCCTTGTTATAGCTCATAGTATCGGGGTCATTCATAATTTTTTGGCGATACCAAAGCTCGCTATATTCAGGGATATGCAGTTTTAAGGCTTCATTCAAGCTTGAATCATCCTTTCATGCAATCAATTTTGCAGGATATTATCTTTAAAATGACTTTTTGGTTTTATTTTCATACATCATAGCGTCCGCTCTTGTAAATGCACGATTTACTGCATTATCCTCCGACCTGTCAACAAACGAATAACCGTATGATACGCTGAACGGCGGCTCACCGTTCTGAACACCGTCCAGAGCTTTGAGCTTTTCAATAATTTCATCCTTGCCAATACCTATAACTATTGCCGAAAATTCATCGCCTCCGACGCGATACACAGTACTTTCATCACCTGAAAAGCATGACGTCAGATATTTTGCAGCACGTCTTAAAGCTTCATCACCAGCGTCATGACCGCAGGTGTCATTGATTGCCTTGAAGTTATCCATATCCATCATAATAATGGCAACCTTTTCTTTGCAGTCGTTTGCGCGCTCTAACTCGTGAACCTTTTCCATATACGCCATCCTGTTCGGAATTTCAGTTAACGCGTCGATATAAGCCATTTTAAACCATTTCTGCTGCTCCTTCAGCTGAAGGCTTTGTCTGTACACCTTTTCGGTTGTGGTGATGCTTGTAATAAACACGGTGTAAAACGACAAAACCATCAAGGACATCACCAGATAAGGAATGAAATACTCGGGGCGTTCAATCAACGGTCTGGGATAGGCGGCAAGAAAAATCAGCACGATATATATAAATGCCGCAGAAAAAGTTAGGCGTTTCCAACCGGTGTTTATATATTCCAGCAGCTCGCGGTATCTTTCAAAATAGGGCTTTCCCTTTTTGTATATGAATACAAACGCAATCAGCATCAGCACTATTGCCGCAATTCCTCCAACTTTACCGAAAACAATTCCGACATAGCGGGTTATATATCCCACAATCAGCGACACCGTGTCCACAAAGCAGAAGGTAAGAAAAAAGCGGGCGTCCCTATACTTGCTCAGAGCAAAGAAAAGAACCAGACTTGGCAGTGTCATGCACACAAGCGCAGAAACAGACACAGCCCAATTCAAAATGAAAACGGCAACGGTATAGAACGCGACTATAACGGCGCATCCGGCATAAAGTATTTTGCGGCTGCGCGATTGTCTGCCGCGCAGAACCGTCATCTGAGTGTAAAGCAAAAGATCAAAAATTATTACGCAGAGATCATTTGCAAGCTCAATCCATTTTTCCATTCTTATTCCACCTTTCTTTGCCATAAGCAAGCTACACGATCACAAAACTTCCTTCGTATGAATTTTTATATTTTGAAATTGGTTTTTAACAGCTATCTGAAAATCATCCTCATAAATGATTTCTCCGGGGATATCCTCAGTCGCGGAAATGTACAGCTTAAGCCCATATTTTGCCGCCATTCTGCGGTAAAAGCCCATTTCGTTCCAGATGCGGTTTCCCTCCTCAGTGTCCTTGAACCACGTTATTGCTTTATCGGGATTACCGTTATCATAATATGGCGCAACAGGCAGGACTTCTTCAAAATACTTATGGTTTCTTTGGAATTCAGCTTCCTCTTCATCAGTCAGAAGCTTTGCTTCCGACAGCTTACAGATGGCTATAAATATCCCTCTGGGCTGCTGTGTCATATAAGCTATATCTGATGTGTGCACTCTGTAATATTTCATTTATGTTTGTCTCCTGTAGTGCCGACTTATTTCATGATTGTCTGGATAGAATGCATACGGTCTCAACGTGTCCCGTCCGCGGAAACATATCCATGGGCTTATACTTCACCAACTCATATCCGTTATCGCAAAGATACCTTGCATCCCGTGCGGCTGTTGCGTGGTTGCAGGATATATACACGATTTTCTTTGGCGACATACGAAGCATGGCGTTAAGCGTATTGCCATCGCAACCCTTTCTTGGCGGATCTACTATAATAACATCAGGAGAGGTTCCTCTGTCAACGAGCATTTCTGAAATCCTTCCTGCATCGCCGCAAATGAACTCTGCGTTTTTGACATTATTTCGCTTGGCATTTGACTTCGCGTTCTCTATAGCCTGAGGAACCGATTCCACTCCTATAAGCGACTTTACCCTGTCCGCCATAGAAAGCCCGACGGTGCCTATACCGCAGTAAAGGTCAAGCAAGGTTTCGTTTCCGGAAAAATCAGCATATTCCGCAGCTGTCTTGTATACATCCTCGGCAGCAGGAGTGTTCACCTGATAAAAAGAATGGGGCGAAATAACTACGCTTTTGCCGCACATCTCATCCATAATATAGCCGTCTCCGTAAAGGCAAATATCTTTACGTCCAAGAATTACATTGGTCTTATCAGGGTTTATATTCAGAACTACCGACTTAATCTGCGGAAAACGCGCGGTAAGAATCGAAATAAGCCCATCAAACGCATGCGACGGTTTTGCTACAACGAGTGTAAGAATTATTTCAGAGCTATGATGTCCCATTCGCAGATATATATGCCTTAAAAGACCGTTTTGCGCGGCTTCGTCATAAGCAGATATTGAATTGCTGTTGACATACTCCATGATGGCTTTTGAAATTTCAGTGAATATTTCAGGCTGAATCAAACAATCTTCAAGCCATATTACCCTGTGCGAACGCGCAGAGAAGAATCCGAAGTAGGCGCTTTCGCCGTCAGATGCAACAGGAAGCTGTGATTTGTTTCTGTAATGGTTACAAGATTTACAGCCTTGTATGGGCTCAGGCAGTATATTAAACTTACCTATCCGCATAAACGAATCGCGGACAAAGCCTTCCTTTGCTCTCAGCTCGGCTTCGTAGCTTATATGTCTGAAAACGCATCCACCGCATTTTGAATATGCAGGACAATCCGGCCCGATTCTGTCGGAAGATGGAGTGATTATCTCATCTATTATTCCATATCTCCGTGACGGATGCGGCGGGCGCGACGCAGACCTATCGCTACGACGTAATGGGCAACATGATCGAGCGGACGCTGCCCAACGGCGCGACCATCCGAACGGATTATGACGAAAGCGGAAACGTCATTCGCGAAGTCAACGAGCTTGGCGGCGAAACGACCGTTGAATATGACCTGCTGGGCAGAATCATCGCAATCACCGACCCGATGGGCGCGGCGACGGCGTACAGCTACGATGCAAACGGCAATCTGCTCTCCGTGACGGACGCGCTGCGCCATGCGACGAAGTACACCTACGACAAGGACGGAAACCTGACGAGCGAAACCGACGCGCTGGGCAACAGGGTGCAGTATGCCTACACGCCGGAGGGATGGCTGAGCAGCGTCACCAAGGCGGACGGCGCGGTGATGACGTTTGAATACGACAAAACGGGCGCATTGACCCGTCAGAACGTCGGAGATGGGCAGAGCGTCACGAGCAGCTACAACGAAATCGGAAAGCTCACAGAGGTATCCAGCGAAGCTGGAACGATTCGCTATCAGTACAATGAGCAGGGATTCCTGATCTCCGTGGAGAATGTCAATGGAGACGTGGTTTCGTATACCTACGACGCATACGGCAACAAAACGTCCATGACCTATCCTGACGGCAGGACGGTCAGCTATACCTATGACGCGATGAACCGAATGGCCGGCGTTGTGGGGCTGGATGGCGAAACGACGAGCTACGTCTACGACGCGGTGGGCAGAAGAATCCAGACGGTTTCCGGGAACATGACCACGCGCTATGCGTATGACAGCGTGGGCAACCTGACGGAGCAGGCCACCAGCGGCACAAGCGACATTGCGTTCCGTTACAGCTATGACAGGAACGGCTACATCACGGGCGAAAAGCGCACGGAAAACGGAACGGAGACGGAAAACAGCTATGCGTATAACGCGCTCGGAGAGCTGACCAGCTTCCTGCAAAGCACGGGCTACGGCGAAAGCTACGCCTATGATAAGGCCGGAAACATGCTGGAAAAGGCGATTACCGGGACGGACGGCCAGAACGTGACACTGAAAATGGCGTATAATGCGGCCAATCAGCTCACGGGCATGACCAACGGTCAAAGCAAGATTGCGTACAGCTATGATAAGAACGGCAGCCTGATTCAAAAGACGCTGACCAGCAAGACCTACGGCAAGCTGACGGATCGCTATGCGTATGATGCGCTCGACCAGCTCACCTCCTACGTCGGGTATGACGGGTATCAGCAGCAGTTTACCTACGATGCGAACGGTATGCGCCTGAGCAAAAAGGAAACGGGCGACGAATCCCGCTCCACGCTTGAAGAACTGCTTCGCGGGAATATTGCCGGACTGCCGGAAATCGTTGTCCAGCAGGCGCAGGACGACGCGGCGGACGTGCCGGAAGAACTGGCGTGGGCGACGACGGATTATCTGTACGATATCACGCAGGAATACTATCAGGTGATCTCCGAAACCCGGACGGAAACGAACGGTCATACGGCGACAACCGCTTATGCCTACGGCTTGGAACGCATCGCAGCGTATACGGCAGACAGCAAGACCAGCTATGTCTATGATGGACGCGGTTCGGTTGCGCAGGCGGTGACTGCGCCTGTTGCGGGTGAAAAGGTATCCTCTGCCCTGCCGGATGTTACTGTGAAGGTGCAGTCTTTCTCGTATACCGCTTTCGGAGAGCAGATGGGTGCGCAGAAGGTGAGCGGCTTTGCCTATAATGCCGAAGCCTACGATGCGGCGACGGGCATGATTAACCTGAGAGCCAGACAGTATGAGCCTGCATTGGGTAGATTTGAGCAAAAAGATATTGTTAGAGGTACTGCAGGATATCCCATATTGCTTAATCGTTATTTGTACTGTCGAAACAATGGTGTGAATTATATTGATCCGACAGGAGAATCTATACTTGGAGCATTGATAGGCCCTAAAGTAATTAAGGATACGTTACTAGGTGTTGGTTTGATTATTTCAGGTATAAGTGCAGGAATACGGACAATAAAGAATTTTTATAAAGCATATAATTCGCCAACTGCGAAATTAAGAAGGCAAGAAGAGAAGAAACGACGGGAAATTGAATGGAAACAAGAACGGGATCATATTCTTACTTCGAATTCACTTTGCGGGCCTGCACCTACACCCAAAACTACTCCTGTTCCATCTTCATATGTGACAAGTGTGGCAGGAAGTAATGCGCCTAATCCTAATGATCACAGAGATGACGATGATAAAAAAGATACAAAACACGGAGAAAAGAGAAAGAATGAAAGAGGATTTACAAAAGAAAAAATAGAGGATATTACAAAAAACTACAGTCAGAAAGTATATCAGCCTGGTGGAAGAACAGTATATGCTAAAAAAACGGGAGGATATTATGATGTTGTTATCTATAACAACGAAGGGAAAATTATCACAACGGTTGGGGGAAATACAAAATCGCTAAAGACATGGAGTGATGTTGTACGAATGTTGAACAATAATGGCGGATTTTCTTCACTACCTATTTTGAGATAAGGAGGATTTGATATGGCAGTTTTGTATTCTCAAGAAAGAAACATTAAAGTTTCGATAGAAATATGTCATAATCAAAATTATGATGTATTAGAAAATAGAACAGACTATGAAAATTGGATTCCATTTTCATTTAATCTTAATACACCAACTTTGAATCGAAATATAAATGAAGATTCAACGTTCACTTTATTTGAAATAAAAAACTTTATAAAAAATAGTAAAGAACTATGTATAACAAAAAACAAGAAAATAGATTTTTGTACGCTTGAAGCATATTTTGAAATGATTGTTAATCCGATTTGTGAAGATGATGAACTAGAAATTGTACTGTGGCTTAATGTTGGAACAATTACGAACGGAGAACACTATGGATATAAAGAAGGATGTTTGTTCTATACATCAATAGATAAATATAAAAGATTTATTGAAGAATTGGAAAGTGAATTATATAACGATATTTGGACTTATAGCCATTGTTAAGTGAGTATAAATGAAAAAAGGTGCAGATATAGATGCGTACTATAGCTGCATCTTTTTTTGAAAAAAGTTGAATGTTTGAAAAACGGAAAGAAACACGCTGTATTTCTATAATTTTATACAATATATAGATAGTTTTAATCGTTTGAATGTGAAAACACTGGATAAATAGAAAGAAAAGGAGCCGAATATCACGCTTGAGGAATATTTTAGAATAGATGGAACCTCTCAAGAAGAAATTGAAAAAGAACTGATACAACAAGTTCTCGATATTTTGTCAGAGAGGTGGATAAAGGCTAATGAAACAAAATCTGCTTTTACAACGGATAATTTGGGAATAATCGAGATTGAAAAAAGTATATAATATTCAATAAAAAACAGATGCGACTTTGAATGCTGCAACGCGAAAGTAGCATCTATTTTTGAATTTTATAAAATTAAGAGGGATACACTAGAAGAAAGAAGCTTTGAAGACTCGCTTTCATTTTGGTACCGTCAAGTATTATGCGCAAATTCATTTACAAGTCTGGCAGAACTCAGTCTGCACAGGGCAGGGAAACCTGCCCTTAATTACCTAGTAGCAGAGGACAGAGAGCGCGTCAAGGGCGGCGAAGCCGCTTGCGAAGCCCTTGACGTGAACTCTGTTTTCTGCTATCAACCAGCTTCGTCTTCCTGCATCTCTATGTGCTTGATGCTCATGTACTTTTTTCCGCCCCATTGGGTTCCGGCGACATGACGCAGTCTCGCGCATACCAGCATCAAAGCCGAATAGCCATCAGGAAAAGTGCCTACTACGCGTGTCCTGCGCCGGATCTCGCGATTCAGACGCTCAATGACGTTGTTGGTACGGATTTTTTGCCAGTGCTCGGGCGGAAAATCCATATATGTCAGCGTTTCTTCTATACTGTCGCAGATCTTTTTCGAAGCTTCCTTCAGTTTCATGTTTCGGAGTTCTTCTGCAACCGCTTCTGCCTTTTTCCGGGCAGCTCCTTTATTCTCCTGCGCATGAATTGCTTTGAGCATCAGCGCAACCTGCTTGATCTTTGTCTTCGGTACCATAGAAAACACATTGCGATAAAAGTGAACGACACAGCGCTGATACCTGGATTCCGGGAAGACTTCACCAGCTGCTTCGAGCATGCCGAGGCACTTGTCGCCAACAATGAGCTTGATACCCTTCAATCCGCGGTTGCGCAGCCATTGAAAAAACTCCTTCCAGCTTTCCTTATCTTCCTTCATCCCTTCGGCTGCCCCCAGAACCTCACGGTATCCGTCTTCATTGACTGCTATGGCCACAAGAATGGCTACATTCTCATATTCGCCGCCCCAGTTCCGTTTCAGATAAATGCCATCCACATACACATAGGGATACTTTCCGCCCTCAAGTGGCCGGTTTCTCCACTGTTCGATGTGTTCGTATGCCTTCTTGTTCAGTTCGCTGATCGTTGAGGAAGAAACCTTGCAGCCCCATAGCGCTTCCGTGATATCTTCTACGCGGCGCACCGACACACCTGCCAGATACATCTCCATGAGTGCTTCTTCTACGCTGGATTCCCGCCGACGATAACGCTCAATAATCGCTGTTTCAAAGCTAACTCCCTTGAGCCGCGGCACATGGAGCTTAACCTCTCCAGCGGTTGTCATGAGATTGCGATTGTAGTGACCGCTCCGATAACCTTGCCGTTGTTCGCTGCGTTCATAACGTTCAGCTTGTGTCAGCTTCTCCGCTTCTGCCTCCAGCAGGCCATTTAGCGTTTCTTCGACGCTTCCCCGCACAAGTTCTTTCAGCTGCCCCTTGATTACTTCCTCGTTCAGTTGTACAATCTTCTCGGACATAGTTTACTCTCCTTTTTGAATGGTGTGTAGCAACTTTCATTCTACCAGAGTTTGTAAACTATGTCTCTTTCTTTTTGCGCAATTTATTGTACCTTATCGAGCTGCGCTTTTCTGCTCAATTTCTTCCTGCATGAAAATCTCCTTTTTCGTTTAATGGGTATGAAAAAAGCGGCCAGCTTCAACTGACCGCCCGTGTGTGGATAAGGATTATTTCTGAATGAGTTTCAGCACGTCGTCTTCGGAAAGCTCGGTCGCCTGCGCAATCTGCTTAACAGAAAGACCCATCTTGGACAGGCGCAGTGCCGTTTCGCGCTTTTCGCTCTGGATGCCTTTAACAACGCCATCATCAATCAGCCCTTGAATAGCTTCACACATATTGACCACCTCCGAATGATCGTCAATCTGTATTTTAGGCAGTTTTTGATTTAACCCATGCGCTTTGCAACCACTCGGCACTCCTTATCGCAGAACGCAATGCCGTATATCCAGATTTCCTTGACACGATAACGATTCAAAACAGCGATATAATTCTTGTCCTCAATCTGCTTGAGTGCCGTTGCACAAGCGGTATCCAACCGCTTTTCATCTTTGATATCCTTGATCTCGACGACGAATCCGATTTTTCGATCCTTGCGCTCGACAAGAATATCGCTGCGTCCCTTTCCAGTTTCCATGTTGCTTGAAACACGCCAATTTGCGCAGGTGTTGAGCAGAGCAAGCAGAAAACCATGATAGAAGGATTCCTGTGCATCATAGAAACTGACTGTATCCAGCAGCTGTTCATTCAGATAATCCGTAATCGTTTCCGTATCGCCGGATTCAAAAGCTGTATAAAGAACGGAAAGTTTTTCTGTTTCCGCAGCAGCTTTTTCTTTGAACCATTCCAACACCTGCTGCGTGTAAATTTGACGAATCTCACGATTGGGAATCTTGAGCCTATATCGGTTGCTGCTCGGATCGAAAGTTCCTGTCAGGTAGCCGGTCATATAGAGCAGACTCCAGATGTTTTCAACGTTGGCATCCACTTCATTATGTGTCAGATTCTCATTGAGCGTTTTTACGATGGTTTCTCCGGCAATCAGACGCTCAATTTCCATCTGCGTTGTGCCGTCTGCAGCTTTGCCGATCAGCTTTCGCACCATGTCGTTACCGCTGGTGTTGATCCAATAGGCTTTGGGCTGCGCACTTTCCGACGCGCGCAGCGCATAGCAGTAATTGATAACATCCCACGGACAGTAAACATCCTGATTGCCGAAGCGATAGCCGTCATACCATTCGCGGGTTTCGTTCAGATGGCTCTCAAGCCCGTAGTATTCCAGCATTTCTCGAACTTCGTGATCCGTAAATCCAAAGTATTCATCGAAATTCACATCGGCAATGGAGTGTACGGTCATATTGTTCAAGCCGGTGAAGATGCTCTCCTTGGATACACGCAGGCAGCCAGTCAGCACAGCAAAAAACAGGCTGTCATTGGTTTTCAGTGCCGCTCCAAACATAGCGCGGATCAAGTCGATCATGCGCTCATAGTAACCGTGCTGATAGGCTTTGTCCAGCGGAACGTCGTATTCGTCAATGAGCAGAATAACCTTTTGACAATAATGCTTTTCCAGAAGGATGCTTAGCATTTTCAGACTTTCCGTGATGTCTGAAAAGCGATCGGTTTCCGAAAGAATCCTCAAATATGAGTTCTTTTCTTCAGCGGTAATTGCGGAGCTTTCCCGCAGAAAATCCAGACGAAACGCTTCATTACGAATCAGACATCTTAAACGGTCATAAGCATCCTCAAATGTCAGACCATCCACACCTTTGAGCGACAAAAAGAGGACGGGATATTTTCCCATGTATGTCTGACAAAGCGTCTCATTTTGTGCAATGGACAAACCGTCGAAAACATGCTTGTCCCCGCCAATCTCGAAGAAAGATTTGAGCATACTCATATTGAGCGTTTTTCCGAAGCGCCGCGGACGGGTAAACAGGTTGACCTTGCCCCAGCTAGCCAGCAGATCAGCAATCAGATTTGTCTTATCCACATAATAAAAATCCTGTTTGCGGATTTCTTCAAAGCTCTCGATGCCCACCGGCAGCTTTTTAGTCATCATGCGGCAGTACCCTCCTGTTCATTGCGTCTTTTCTTTGCTCAGTATATCATGTTTTAAGCACTGCTTCAAGGTTTCCTCATTTCAGACGATAGTAGCAGGTGCTTTTGCCGTTGCCTTCCCGTTTCAGTTCGCCGGATGCAACCAGTTTGCGCAGCGCGCCTTCTATCGAGCTGACGCTCAAAGCAGGGCAGAGTTCACGAATATCCTGCTTACTGAAACGACCGATTTTGTTCAGCGTTGCCTGACGTACCGTTTCAAGCGCCGGCTTTTTTTGTTCGACCAACGAGAAGCGATCCTCAAAATCGCGGTAGGCGGAGAGGATGATGCCCAGTAAATATTTGATAAAGGGAACGGGATCTTCTGTCCCCTCGTGCCAACCTTCCTGTGCTTGACGAAGCGCGGCATAATAGAGGGCTTTATTTTGGGCGATTTTGGCTTCCAGCGAGATATATTTGCCGACATAAAAACCATTTCGGTACAGAAGCAAGGTCGTGAGCAAACGGCTCATCCGTCCGTTTCCGTCATTAAAGGGATGAATACAAAGGAAATCGTGGATGAAAGTCGGAATAACAATCAAAGGTTCAGCTTCCATGTTGCCGATTACGCGGTTATATTCATCACAAATTCGCTCAAGAGCTTCCGGCGTTTCAAAAGGTGCAAGCGGCGTAAACAGCGTTTCGGTATGACCGTTTGGATAAGTGGCGCTGATATAATTCTGCACGCTTTTTGTCTGCCCCGCCATAGGGTTGTTCATGTGGCTGTACAAAACTTTATGCAGCTGCAAAATGTAGTTCCGCGTAATTGGAATGGCATCAAAATTTTCGTGGATGATATTCAGCGCATCACGGTATCCGGCAATTTCCTGCTCATCTCGGTTTCTGGGCACAGTTTTTTCTTCGACCAACTGGCGGATACGTGTGCTTGTGGTGACAATCCCCTCAATCGCATTGGATGCTTCGGTGCTTTGAACCTTGGCGATTTCCACCAGCTTTTCCAATTCCTCCGGGCGCTGCTTGAGATACATCTCCTGTTTTCCGGCTTCTTTATAGATTGCAGCAATCAACCCTAAGATTTCAGAATCCCATTTTTGTTCGCGGATTGCTGTGTAGTGAAAATCTCTCATTCTCTTACCTCCGACCGTTTTCCCTTGAATTATGGCATGAATTAAGGGAAATATCAACCCTTTACGAGCAAAATTCCCTTATTATTTTATCCGATTTAAGAGAAAGCATATACCCATAAGCGGACAATGAAGAGAATGAGGGGATTCACCCGCGC
>ENA-ORMR01001415-ORMR01001415.1-human-gut-metagenome-genome-assembly--contig:-NODE-1415-length-18547-cov-3.265466_pt1 | contig 18547 bp, 16 predicted proteins | sample MGYA00242107_ERZ509003 | MGnify/ENA primary metagenome ERZ509003 (study PRJEB26280, sample SAMEA2338699) | human gut metagenome | biome: human gut; feature: human-associated habitat; material: faeces... | reverse complement strand
TCAACGAGCGGCGGGAGACTATCGGAAATACCATTTTAGAGTACGATTATCTGACCGTCACCACAAACGGCGTTAAAACCGTGCTTCCGCAGAAGGAGTTTATGCTGCTTTACAAGATGGTATCCTATCCAGGAAGGATATTCACCCGCCAGCAGCTTATGGACGATATCTGGGGCTATGAAAGCGACACCGACACCCACACCTTAGACGTTCATATCGGACGACTGAGAGATCGGTTCAGGGACAATCCCGATTTTAAGATAATCACCATGCGCGGAGTGGGCTACAAGGTGGTCAAAAACGAGGATTAGTGGGTTATGAGGTGATTCTATGAAAAAATCGTCAGCTTCGGCAAGGGCAAAGCCAAGCGTTAAAAACAGTGCCAAGCCGCCGAAAAAGAAAATGAAGTTTACCCTGCTGTTCAAGTTTACAATGCTTGTAATGGCAGACATACTGCTTGTTTTCGCCGTCTTCTGGCTGGTTTCGTTTTTGTCAAGACTTGCGTTTAAGTATACCGTGGATATCTCTTTGGGCGTATGGTTCCTTATTTTAAGTACTACCATCGGCTCGGTGGTTGCGTATTTCATCGGAAAGGACTTTTTGTCACCGATAAACAAGCTGAGCGAAGCTATGAGCAAGGTTGCAAAGGGCGATTTCAGCATAAGGCTGAACGACAAATCAAGCTACCGTGAAATTGAGGACATCAACTCCAACTTTAACCTTATGACGACAGAGCTTGGAGCGACCGAGGTTTTGCAAACGGATTTTGTCTCGAACGTCTCGCACGAGTTCAAAACGCCCATCAGCGCAATAGAGGGGTATGCCACCCTTTTGCAGGACAGTCCCGAAGCCTCGCAGGAGCAGCTTGAATATATCGAAAAGATACTGTTCAACACAAAGCGGCTTTCAAACCTTGTTGGCAATATTCTGCTGCTTTCTAAGGTTGACAATCAGGTTATCCAGTCCAAAAACGTGAAATACAGGCTTGACGAGCAGATAAGGCAGTCGATAATAATGCTGGAGCCGGACTGGGAAACAAAAAACATCGAGTTCGACGTTGAAATGGAAAGCATTGAGTATGTCGGCGCGCGGGAGCTTTTAATGCACGTCTGGAACAATCTTATCGGCAACGCCATAAAGTTCGACCCTGTTGGCGGGATAATCATGATTCGGCTGTTCCGGAATAAGGACGGAATAGTATTCACCGTTGAGGACAACGGTCCCGGCATAAGTGCCGAAGCCCAGAAGCATATTTTTGACAAGTTCTATCAGGAGGATTCATCCCACAAGGAGGAGGGCAACGGCTTGGGTCTTGCTCTTGTAAAGCGTATACTCGCTATCTGTCAAGGCGAAATATCTGTCGAGAACATCTCCCCGAACGGATGCAGGTTTACGGTTAAGCTTTCGGAATGACAAGCACGTTATCATCCTGAGCAAAAGGTGAGGACATAATCTCAACAATAGTTGAGGTTCAGTTGATAAACAGTTTATTTTCGGTATTTATTATATATTATAAAGTAGTATATTTGCAGCCTTGTCAGGCTCGTTTTTACCGGAAAAGGATTAATAATGAACTTTTTGCACTGTTTTATCTACCTTGCCATAATAGGCACTATCACCTTCTATGTCGGAAGGATACTTCCGAAAAGCTGGTTTAATTTCAGCAGCTTTCCCTACAGAAGCTTCGACTGGGAAAACGGCGGAAAAATCTATGATAAAATCAAAATAAAAAAATGGCAGAATAAGCTTCCGGATATGTCTAAAATATTCAAGAAGCTTATGCCCGCAAAAAAGATGGTTTCCACCAAGCGTGAGCGTATAGAGCTTATGGTTAAGGAAACCTGCATTGCCGAAGCCGCACATCTTGCGCTTATGATAATGGGCTTTGGGTGCATTTCGATATGGGAGGGCAAAGGCGGAGTTATAGTATCTATAATATATTTTATAGTCAATATCCCCTTTGTGCTTATTCAGAGATACAACCGTCCCCGACTGCTTAAAATACTTCGTCAGCCGCAGGAGGACGGAAACAAGAAAGCTGCGCTTTCAAAGCAGGGCGTCGGCTAATATTAAGGAGCTTTGTTTACATATCAGATGGATAAACTAATTGATTACCGCAAATTCAGGCTTTCAAAGCTGAACGGCGAGTTTGCGTATTTAAAGCTTTTGCTTTTCTGGCCGGCATACGGTCTGGCATTTTTGTTTATGGAGAGGTTCTATAATCCTCCCCAGTGGCACCCGATTTACTGCCCGCTCGACGATATGATTCCCTTTAACGAGCTGTTTTTTATACCCTATATGCTATGGTTCGTTTACCTTATCGGCGCGGTGGGATATACCCTTTTGTTCAACGAAAGGGCTTTCAGGCGGATGATGTATTTCATCATGTTTACATACACCTGCACGATAGTATTCTATTTCATATACCCCAACTGTCAGGAGTTAAGACCTGACGAATTTGAGCGTGACAACATCCTTACAAGGTTCGTTGCGGATTTCTACGAGTTCGACACCAACACCAACGTCTGCCCGTCTATCCATGTTTCAGGATCGGTGGCGGCTCTGCTTGCGGGATTTGACACAAGCAGGTTTTCAAAGAGAATTTGGAAGGTTGTTTCGGCTGTTGCGTGCTTCTTTATTTCGATATCAACCGTCTTCTTAAAGCAGCATTCTATAATAGACGTTATTGCTGCCGTTGCCTTGTGCGCAGTTGGGTATGTAATATGCTATAAGCTTATTCCCGATAAAACCGATAGAAACAACAAAGTGAAAGGAAGAAAAGAATATGAGAAAGTTTCTGCATGATTTCAGACCGCTGATTTACTGCATATGCGAGCTTGCCGTCGGGGTGCTTCTGCTTATCGACCCGATAGCCTTCACCTCTGCGATTGTAAGAATACTCGGAATTGTTCTCTGCGTTTTCGGAGTGCTGAATATCATGAACTATTTCAGGCTTGCTCCGGAAATGGGCTCGATGTCTATGAGCTTTACAAAGGGACTTGTTCAGGTGATTGCCGGAGTTTTCTGCATATTCCGTCCCGAATGGATTGCAAACGCCTTCCCTCTTCTGGCAGTGGCATACGGCCTTGTAATACTTGTGGTGGGACTTGTAAAGCTGCAATGGTCGGTTGACGCGCTTCGCATTGGCAGCGGCTATTGGTTTATTCCTGGTATCGGCGGACTGACCTCTGTTATCTTTGCGGTTGTCATTATCTTTAATCCATTTACCACAACCGCCGTTCTTTGGATATTCGCGGGAGTATCGCTGATAGTTGAAGCCGTTATCGACGCTGTTTCGACGATAATGTCAAACAAAAAGAGCAAAATCGAAACCGAAACTGAAACCGACACGGGCTATGAGGTGGAAATCAAGGACGTCTGACTTTATAAGCCCTCTTTAAAAGGACTTGATTGGATTGTTAAGAATTATTTTATACTCGCTTTTAGGATACCTTTCCGGAAGCATACTGTACGCTCCGATCTGGGCGCGCATTCTTCACACAAAAAGCATTACCGACGAATCAAAGGATCACAACCCCGGCGTTGCAAACGCTTTTACATACGGCGGCTTTACCTGCGGCAGCCTTACGCTTTTGTGCGAGCTTTTTAAGGGAATAATTCCTGTTCAGCTGTATCTTATTGCGACCGGCGGATTAAGACCGATGGACAACGCTTTGTTTGCGCTGGTGCTTGCGGCTCCGGTTATAGGACACATATTCCCGGTATTCAACGGCTTCCGAGGCGGAAAGGGCATTGCCGTTACGTTTGGCTGCCTGTTGGGAATATTGCCTGTCTATCAGCCGGTTATAATCATGGCGGCAAGCTTTATATTCTTCTCGGTGATCATAAAGGTTTCGCCGCACTTTTACCGGACAGCGGTCTCCTACCTTATCGCTCTGCCGCTTATAGCAGTATTCTCGTTTAAAGCAGGAATCGTATCGGTTGCTCTGGGATTTATAATTATCTCCGCAGCTGTCGGATACAAGCTTTTCAGCAGTCCGGAAGAAAGAGAAAAGGTTAAGGTTAGCTTACTATGGATGCATTGATACTGTCAGTCGGAACCGGAGGTGGGCATAACGCCGCCGGCTATGCTGTTAAAGAGGAGCTTTTAAGGCGCGGACACAACGTTGAAATGATGAACCCCTACAACCTTAAAAGCGAAAAGACCTCGAAAATAATAGATAATACATATATAAAACTGGTGCAGACAGTGCCGAAGGCTTTCGGTTTGGTCTACTTTATCGGAGACGCTTACCGCAGACTTCCGTGGCGTTCTCCGATTTATTTTGCAAACAGACGGATGGCTGCGGTTCTGAAGGAGTATCTTGACGAACATCACTATGATATCGTAATCATGCCCCACCTCTTCCCTGCCGAGATGATGACTACTATGGCTCGAAGAGGCTGGGAGCGTCCGAAGACACTGTTTATCACCACCGACTACACCTGCATACCGTTTATCGAGGAGACTAAGCTCGACGCTTACATTATCCCGACAAGCCAGCTTAGCGGCGAGTTTGAAAGCTTTGGAGTGCCGCACGACAGAATGTTCTCGCTCGGAATCCCCACCCTTTCGGGGTATAAGAAAGATATTTCCAAGAGCGAGGCTAAAAAGGAGCTTGGGCTGTGCGAGTTCAAAAGATACATCCTGATAACCGGCGGAAGCATGGGTTCGGGGAATCTTGTAAAAATCGTCAGGTATATATTAAAGTGGAGGGATAACTGCCGCGCTTATGATATCGAGCCGGTAATTATCTGCGGAAGCAACAAAAGGCTTTTTGAAAGGATGGAAAAGGAATTTTCGCAGGACTGCGTTGTTGTGGGATTCACCGACAAAATGCCGCTTTACATGAAAGCCTGCGAAATATTTATGACAAAGCCGGGCGGGCTTTCTTCCACAGAAGCCGCCAGCGCGGGTATACCGATTATTCACATAACGCCTATTCCGGGCTGTGAATCAAAAAATCTTAGATACTTTGAGGAGCACGGAATGAGCATATTTGCAAAATGCTCCGAAAAAAGTATCAAAAAAGCGTTGGACTATCTTGAAAAATCCGAAAACCGTGATAAAATGGTATTGTGCCAGAAAAAATATCTCAACAGCAAAGCCGCTTCGGACATATGCGACCTTGCGGAAAAGCTTGTCGGAGAAAAAGAAAAAGAGCTTGTTTTATGCTCGTAACCACAGACTGAACAGGAGCTGACGGAATGTGAAAAAGACCTTTAAGGAAGCCCTTTTGCTTATAGCCTTCGGAGTAGTCCTGTTTGTCGGGCTGGAGAATCTTAATACCGTTGCCAACTTCGCCGTTGGAATATTCCGGCTTATCACTCCGGTATTCGCAGGGCTGATGCTTGCATTTGTTTTAAACGTCCCCATATCCGGCATGGAAAAGCTGTTTGCAAAAGCCTTCAAAAAGGCAAAGCGCAAGCCAAAGGATTCGATGGTAACGGCGTTTTGCACAGTCGCAACGCTCCTGATAATTGTTGCGGTTCTGGCTTTGGTGATTACCATAACGGGACCTGAGATTGTATCAAGCGTTAAAAGCCTTTACCGCCTGATTCAGAACAGATGGCCCACATGGGTTGAGGTATTCCGCAGCTACAATATAGACATCTCCGGCATTGCGGAATGGTTTGAAACCACCGATATGCAAAATCTTTTGGAAAAGATTGCAAGCGGAACAGGCGTTGTTTTAGACACCGTTATCGGCGCGGCTTCAACTACAATAAACGGCGTTGTTACAGCCTGCTTCTCGGTGATTATTGCGGTATACATTCTGCTCAGCAAAAAGGAGCTTCATGCCCAGATAAGCAAGCTTTTAGACGCCTACTGCAAGCCCAAGCCAAGAAAGCTTTTAGAGCATATCGCCCAGCTCAGCCGCGAAACGTATGCAAAATTTCTCTCCGGTCAGTGCGTGGAGGCTATAATACTGGGCGTGCTGATGTTTATATTCTTCAGCATATTCCGTCTGCCCTATGCCCCATTAGTCGCTGTAGTGACGGCGGTGTGCGCGTTTATCCCCTATATCGGGGCGTTTACCGCCTGCGTTATCGGAGCTTTTCTGACGCTTTTGGTAAGCCCCTCGCAGGTGATTTTGTGCATAATCGTTTACAATGTGGTGCAGTTTGTTGAAAATCAGTTTATATACCCGCATGTTGTGGGAAGCTCGGTTGGACTTTCTCCCCTGCTGACCCTGATTGCGGCACTGGTCGGCGGCAAGCTTTTGGGACTGGTGGGAATCATCTTCTTTATCCCTCTTACCGCCGTTATAAGGACGCTTCTGGCAGAAGCCACCGAAAAGCGTATCGGAAAAAAGAATAATGAGTCGGCTTCGGCTGACGAATAAATCAATATTGAAAGGAAGTATTTGCCATGTCAACAATGGATAAATCATATGCAGAATTTGCGGTCGAAAAGACCTGCGAGCTTCTGGCGATAGACTCCCCCTCCGGCTTTACAGATAAGGCGGCTCAGTGGGTTAAAAACGAGTTTTCAGAGCTGGGCTTTCCGGCTGTTATCACTGCCAAGGGCGGAGTTTTAATAGACCTTTTCGGGGACGACGACAGCGACGCTCTGCTTTTAGAGGCGCATACCGACACTCTGGGCGGCATGGTCTCGCAGATAAAGGGAAACGGACGGCTTAAGATATCAGCCTTGGGCGGCATGAACGCCAACAACGGCGAGACGGAGAATGTCCGCATATACACAAGGGGCGGCAAGGTTTACGAGGGTACTTTGCAGCTCTGCAACGCAAGCGTACACGTAAACGGCGACTATTCCTCCACTTCGAGGAGCTTTGTCAACACCGAAATTGTGATAGATGAAAACGTCAGCTCGGCAAGCGAGGTAAAAGAGCTTGGCATAGAGGTCGGAGACATAGTATGCTTTGAGCCGCGAACCAAGGTAACCGAATCGGGATATATCAAGTCAAGATTTTTGGATGACAAGCTTTCGGTCGGAATACTTTTAGGCTTTGCAAAGTATCTTAAGGACAACAACATCAGCCTTGCACGCAGGGTTTACGTTCATATCACCGTTTACGAGGAGGTAGGACACGGCGGCTCGGCTTCTGTTCCTGCCGGAGTCACCGAGGCTATAAGCGTTGATATGGGCTGCGTTGGGGACGGTCTTGAATGCACCGAGCGCACGGTTTCTATCTGTGCAAAGGACTCGGGCGGACCCTACAGCTACAGTGTTGTGGGCAAGCTTATCGACGCTGCCAAGCGCGAGGGCGCGGAATACGCGGTTGACGTTTACCCCTACTACGGCTCGGACGTCGAGGCAACTTTGCGCGCGGGGTACGATATCCGCCACGGTCTTATCGGCTCCGGCGTTTACGCCAGCCACGGCTATGAGCGCAGCCATATCGACGGCGTTCTGAACACGCTTAAGGTCTTAAAGGGATATCTCAACGTATAATTTTAAAGTCCTTGTTATGTGATGAGCATGGCAAGGATTTTTCTTTTATTTTACAATCTGTTCTTGAAAACCGAGCGGATATCTGCTATAATGGAAACAAGAAAATACGCCGAAAGGAATTTTTATTATGAGAAAAACCAAAATTATCTGCACAATAGGTCCCTCCTGCTCAGACGAAGCCACCCTTCGCGAGATGATGACAGCCGGAATGAACGTCGCGCGGCTCAACTTTTCACACGGCACCCAGCCGGAGCATCTCGAAAAAATAAACACTTTGAAAAAGCTCCGCACCGAACTTGACCTTCCGATTGGAATAATGCTTGACACCAAAGGTCCCGAATACAGAATAAGAGCCTTTGAAAACGGAAAAATCTTTTTGAATCCCGGCGACTGCTTTACCTTCACCACCGAGGATATTACCGGCAATCAGCAGGCAGTATCTGTCAACTACAAGGGTCTTGCAAACGACCTTGAAAAGGGCGATATAATCCTTTTAAACAACGGTCTTCTGAAATTCGAGGTAACGTCGACCGACGGTGTTAAAGTCGAGACAGTTGTTTTAGAGGGCGGAGAGCTTTCAAACAACAAGTCCATGAGCTTTCCCACCAAGCTTTTAAAGCAGAAATATCTGAGCGAGCAGGACAAATCCGACCTTAAGTTCGGAATCGAAAACGGCGTTGATTTTATCGCCTGCTCGTTTGTATCTTGCAGACAGGATATGCTTGATATCAAGGGTTTTTTGCACGAAAACGGCGGCGACGATATCGACCTTATCGCCAAAATTGAGAATCAGGCGGGCATTGACAACATTGAGGAAATCTGTCAGGAGTGCGACGGCATTATGATCGGCAGGGGCGACTTGGGCGTTGAGATATCCTTTGAAAAGCTGCCCGCAATCCAGAAAGATCTTATAACAAAGTGCCGACTTTTGGGCAAGCGCGTGATCACGGCAACCGAAATGCTGGAATCCATGATACACAATCCCCGCCCAACCAGAGCGGAGACCTCAGACGTTGCAAACGCCATCTACGACGGCACAAGCGCTATAATGCTTTCGGGCGAGACTGCGGCAGGCAAATACCCCGTACTTGCACTTAAAACCATGGCTAAAATCGCGGAAGCCACCGAAAACGGCATTGACTATGCAAAGCGCTTCCGCAGCGCAGAGTTCAAGATTAAAAACACCGTGGACGCTATCTCTCATGCCACCTGCGGCATGGCTATAGACGTTGACGCCAAGGCAATTGCGGTCTGCTCGCTTTCGGGCGGCACAGCAAGAATGGTATCGCGGTTCCGTCCTCCGGTGGACATACTGGGTCTTACCACCAGCGACAAGACCAGATACAAGCTTTCGCTTTCGTGGGGAGTTACCCCCTACCTCTGCGACACCTACGACTCCACCGACGTTTTGTTCTATCAGGCAAAGCGCACGGCAAAGCAGGTGTTCTCGCTGAACAAGGGCGAAAAGATGGTGGTTACCGGCGGAATGACCAACGGCATTTCGGGCAACACTAATCTTATCAAGGTTGAAACTATTGCCTGACAGCGATTGTAGTGGGGTACGATTATACAGCGTGAAAAAACCGTACTATCGTACCCCCCTAAATAATGGTAACAACTATTTTCCTTCATATATAATCGCAAAACAGTATTCAGAAATATCCTGATAATACTATTATATAATCAAATAATCATATAATCATTGTAAACTATGGCTTTTCAGGTCGTTCATGCTTGATTATATTTTTTCTTTTGTCAGTAATCTTGTTAATACTTATCTATTAGTATAAGGGGTACGATAGTACGGTTTTTCTACTCGGCAGAATCGTACCCTTTATCACTTAGGGGGGTACGATAGTACGGTTTTTTACGCTGTAGAATCGTACCCCTTTGTGCGGTGGATATCGCTATGAGCGGTACTTCTTCCAGTTTTTCAGGCTGATAATGCTGTATATGACTACAGCAAGCGACGCTATAGTTGAGACTACATAGACCCATGTCCAATTGCCTAAGAATGAAGCTCCGCCATAAGGTACGCTTATCATGTAAAAGATGGGCGGTGTGGGTCCATTAATGAAGTATTTAACATATTGATTTGCATTAATATTGCCGCTAATAAGTAAAAAACGACGTGTAAAGTGGTAGACGTCAATCAATAATGTAAACATACCAAATGCTAGGTTGACTCCTATCAGCGGGATAATCTCTTTTACGTGTACTGTTAATATCATCCATGCAGCTATATACATAACAGTAAATAAAAGCTCCAAAGAATGTCTAAAATAATATAAGCCGAAGTAATTAAAGCAATAGCTTGCAGCCATAACACACAGCGACAGCATTACAATCAGAAGGCTCTTGCGCACGCTTTTAAAAAGCCTGTTGCTTTCGAGCTTCGGGGCTTTTTCCTTTAGTCTTATCTCATCAGAACACATTGTCTCCAAAAGTTTTGTGCAGTCCTTGCAGGTTTTAATATGCTCCTCAACAAGCTCTGCCGACTCTTGCGAGCAGGTATCGTCTATATAAAGCGGGATTAAATCCGCGATAACATTACAATCAATCATCTGATTCATCCTCCATCTGTGATATTATCTTTGCCTTTGCGCGATAGTATGTAACCCTTGCCCAGCTTTCGCTTTTGCCGAATCTGAGCGAGATGTCCTTAAGTGAAAGCTCGGATATGGCGTGCATGAGGAATACCTCACGATACGGCTCGTCGAGAGCTATGGCTATTGCTAAGATTCTTCCGGCGGCGTCCTTTTTTTCAAGGCTGCCAGCTATGTCCTCCTGCGAGACGGGTGCGCTGCCGGGGCTGTCGTCAAGACTTACCAGCCTTTTTCGCTTTTTGAGATGCTCAAAATAGAGATTCTTTGCTATCTGACACAGCCATGCCAGAGCCTTAGAATCGTCCCGCAGGGATGAAATGTTCATTACCGCGCGAAACATAGTCTCCTGCGCAAGCTCCTCGGAAAGCGCTTCGTCATGACAAAGGCTCATAAGATAGTAATATACGGTTTTTGCGTGGGTACGGTAAATCACCTCGAAACCGCTCAATGTCATCACCCTCTTTTTTGCTTTCTCACTATTAGACGGTTCTGCGGGCAAAACGTTACAGATATTGTAGCATTATTTTATGTTTTTATCAAGATTTACGGCGCGGCGAGTATGATTTTCCTCCTTTTGCAGACAATATCCACGGAGGTGATTATAATGAATCAACGGGATTTGCCGCTTGGCTTAGGCATGGCACTTTCTCAGAACGAGTCCGCCATGAAGCGGTTTGAGGGAATGTCTGAAGCCGAAAAACAAAGTATCATACAAAAGGCGAAGGGCGTTTCTTCAAAGCGCGAAATGAGAGCTATTGTTGACGGAATCGGCACAGTGAAATAACGCTGTGCCGATTTTTTGGTTGACATTTTTAGCATAAATGCTATAATTAAACTATCAACAACGAAAGCTCTGGGCAGATATTATGGTTAAATTCACCAAGTCGGACAGAAAAAACAGAACAATAATGCTTCCGCAGATGCTGGAATATCACTCTGCGTTTTTAAAAGCCGCCTTTGAAGCCTCGGGCTACAAAATTGACATCATGCACAGCAACGAGCCGCCCTCTAAATACGAGGCTTTAAGATACATAAGCTCGGATTACTGCTACCCCACCGTTCTGATTGTCGGTCAGGTTTTGGAGACGATTCGCAAAAACGGCGGGGACTGCCACTCTCTTGCCTTTATGGAGCCTCAGGCGGGTGGAGCCTGCCGTGCCGGTAACATCTACAATCTGCTTATTGAAACTCTTGAAAAGCTGGGGTATAATGCTCCGGTAATATCTCTTAATTTCAGGGGACAGGAGCGGCACCCGGGCTTTAAAATCACGCCTAAGCTTGTAAAAAACGCAGCGGCTGCGGTGTGCATTGGCGACCTGATGATGCTTTTGTACCAGCAGACAAAGCCTTATGAGATTATTTCGGGCGAGACCGATAAGGTCTACAAAAAAGCCGAGGAGTACGCTTGCAATGCAATAAAGTCGGGCAAGGTCAAGCGCGCCGAGATGTATTCAGAAATCATCAAAGCCTTTAAAAAAGTTAAAGTATCGGACGTGAAAAAGAAGCGGGTCGGCGTCGTCGGCGAGATATATTAAGTATTCCTCGCTGGGAAACCATAAGCTGGAAAAGTATCTTGCAGACAACGGCTGCGAGGTTTACTTCGGCGGGTTTGCCAACTATATAATATACGTCGCGGACAGCGAAAAAACCTCGTTTATGCTACAGCACAAAAGCAAGGCTGCGGCGAGAGTCTTTGATTTTGTCATCAGAATTATGGAAAAGCTTCAGCTTGAAATGCTTAAAGCCGTTCGTGCACAAGGATATGAAACCGACTACTCCTTTTCGGAGCTCAGAAAAAAGGCTGACGGCATAATTTCAAGCTTCTGCACCAACGGCGACGGTTGGCTGATTGCTGCCGAGGTGGTTCAGGCGATTGAAAATGGCTGCAAAAACGTGCTTATTGTCCACCCGTTCGGCTGCCTTGTAAGCCATGTCTGCGAAAGAGGAATCCTGCGCAGCTTAAAGGATAGATATAAGGACATAAACATCCAGACAATTGAATACGACTACGACCAAAGCCCCACCCTGCGCGAGAGCAGAATTTTGCTTGGGCTTGTCGAAAAGTGATAAAAAAGCCGCCGAAAAATTCTCTTTCTTTTCTTCAAAACTTAGTTGACAGAAGCATGATTAAATGCTATACTAACCTTAGCGATTTCCGTGACTGACGGTATGTGGCTTGACACAGTGGGAGCGGAAATAATTAATTGCCGACCGTCTGGGCAGAGCTATCCTTTTAGTTTCGGGTAGTCTGTCCTTTTTTGTTTGCGATTTAATATCTGAAAGGCAGGACTGATTGAAATGTCATTAAAAAACGCATTTATCTCCGGAATCGCCGCCGGAATCATGGTTGGTATTGGCGGAGCGGTTTACATGAGCTGCGACAACAAGTATGTCGGGGCAAGCTTTTTCTCGGTCGCGCTGCTCTCGATATGCTATTTGGGAATGTATCTCTACACCGGAAGAATCGGATATCTTGCCGAGAAATTTGAAGAATCCAATCTGCCGGTTCTGGGCTTGGGACTTGCGGGCAACTTTGTCGGTGCAACCCTTTTCGGTCTTCTCTGCGCCTATGCAAGCCCTGCCATCGTAGAGAAAGCTCAGGCGGCGTGTTCGGCAAAGCTTGAAGGCGGCTGCCTTAAAGCTGTAATTTTGGGAGCTATGTGCGGAATACTTATGTATGTAGCTGTTAAAATCTTCAAGGAATTTAAAACACCTATGGGCGTGCTTTTCTGCATACCGGTATTCATTCTGAGCGGCTTTGAGCACTCCATCGCAGATATGTTCTACTTTGCACTTGCCGGAAGCTTTAGTCTTAGCTATCTTTGGTTTATTTTAAGCGTTGTTCTGGGCAACACCATCGGCGCAATGGGAATTTGCTATCTTATCAGATTCTCGTCCCCAAAAAAGAGTTGATAAATACAATAAAATACATTTTAAAGGAGCGAATATCATGTTTTTTGAAAACCTAAAAAAATTCGACCCCGAAGTCGCCGCCTCCTGCGAGCGCGAGCTTTCACGCCAGCGTCACAACATCGAGCTTATTGCTTCGGAAAACATTGTTTCCGAGGGAGTTCTGACTGCTGCGGGCGGAGTGCTTACCAACAAGTACGCCGAGGGCTACCCCGGAAAACGCTACTACGGCGGCTGTCAGTATGTTGACGAGGTTGAGGAAATCGCGCGTAAACGTGCCTGCAAGCTTTTCGGAGCGGAGCATGCAAACGTTCAGCCCCACTGCGGAGCAAACGCAAATTTGGCAGTATTCTTCGCGCTTTTGCAGCCAGGAGATACCGTGCTTTCCATGAGTCTTGCCCACGGCGGACACCTCTCCCATGGCTCGCCGGTAAACATCTCGGGTAAATATTTCAAGATTGTCCCCTACGGCGTTTCGGACGACACTCAGACCATCGACTACGACGAGGTTGAGCGCTTAGCAATAGAAAACAAGCCAAAACTTATCTTGGCGGGTGCTTCTGCTTACCCCAGAATCATAGATTTCAAGCGCTTCCGCGAGATTGCCGACAAGGTTGGCGCATACCTGATGGTTGATATGGCACACATTGCAGGACTTGTCGCCGCGGGACTTCACCCCTCCCCTGTTCCGTATGCTGATGTTGTCACAACCACCACCCACAAGACCTTAAGAGGTCCCAGAGGCGGACTTATCCTCTGCCGCGAGCAGTATGCAAAGCAGATAGACAAGGCAATCTTCCCCGGAACTCAGGGCGGACCGCTTATGCACATAATCGCTGCCAAGGCTGTCGCATTCGGAGAGGCTCTTACAGACGATTTCAAGACTTATCAGCAGCAGATTGTCACCAACGCTCAGGTGCTTTCGCATGAGCTTATCGCAAAGGGAATCAACCTTGTTTCGGGCGGAACCGACAATCACCTTATGCTTTTAGACCTTCGCGGAACAGGAGTAACCGGCAAGGAGCTTGAACACCGGCTTGACGAGGTGCACATCACTGCAAACAAGAACGCAATACCAAACGACCCCGAAAGTCCGTTCATCACAAGCGGCTTAAGAATCGGCACACCGGCAGTTACGACAAGAGGCTTTAAAGAGCCTGAAATGAAGCTTATTGCAGGCTGGATTGCAGACATCATCAAAGATTTTGAGGGCAACAAGGAAAGAATCACCCGCGAGGTAATTGAGCTTTGCGACAGATTCCCGATTTACGAGGACTAATTGATTGGCTTTTGCTAAAGAAAGGAAGATATTGACATGGCTACTTACAAGTCTGATATTGAAATTGCGCAGTCGGTTGAAATGCAGCCCATCGCCGAGGTTGCCAAGACTGCCGGAATCGACGACAAGTATCTCGAACAGTACGGAAAATACAAGGCTAAAGTTGATTTAAAGCTTTTAAACGACGTTAAAAAGCCCGACGGCAAGCTGGTTCTTGTAACCGCTATAACCCCCACTCCCGCCGGAGAGGGCAAAACCACCACTACCATCGGCTTGGCAGACGGTCTCAGAAAGATAGGCAAAAACGTTATGGTTGCACTGCGTGAGCCTTCTTTAGGTCCCGTTTTCGGAATCAAGGGCGGTGCCGCAGGCGGCGGATACGCTCAGGTTGTCCCGATGGAGGACATCAACCTTCACTTCACCGGCGACTTCCACGCAATCGGTGCTGCCAACAACCTTCTTGCCGCTATGCTTGACAATCACATTCAGCAGGGCAACTCCCTTGGAATCGACCCCAAGAGGATCACATGGAAGCGCTGCGTTGACATGAACGACAGGCAGCTCAGATTCGTTGTTGACGGTCTGGGCGGAAGAGTAAACGGCACCCCGCGTGAGGATGGATTTGATATCACCGTCGCCAGCGAGATTATGGCAGTATTCTGCCTTTCAAGCTCGATAAGCGACCTTAAGGCAAGGCTTTCGCGCATTATCGTTGGCTACACCTACGACGACAAGCCGGTTACTGCCGGCGACTTAAAGGCAGTCGGCGCAATGGCAGCTTTGTTAAAGGATGCTTTAAAGCCTAACCTTGTTCAGACCTTAGAGCACACCCCTGCGCTTGTACACGGCGGTCCGTTTGCAAACATTGCCCACGGCTGCAACTCGGTTCTTGCAACAAGACTTGCTCTGAAACTGGGCGACTACGCCGTAACCGAAGCGGGCTTCGGAGCCGATCTGGGCGCGGAGAAGTTTTTGGACATCAAGTGCAGAATGGCAGGACTTACCCCCTCTGCGGTAGTAATCGTTGCAACCGTCAGAGCGCTTAAGATGCACGGCGGACTTGCAAAGACCGAGCTTGGAAGCGAAAACCTTGTAGCTTTGGAAAAGGGTCTTCCCAACCTGCTCAGGCACGTTTCTAACATCAAGAACGTTTACGGTCTGCCGTCGGTAGTAGCTGTAAACCGCTTCCCCACCGACACCGACGCCGAGGTTGCGCTCGTCATTGAAAAATGTAAAGAACTGGGCGTAAACGTTGTTCTTTCAGACGTCTGGGCAAAGGGCGGCGAAGGCGGCAAGGAGCTTGCACGCGAGGTTGTTCGGCTCTGCGAGGAAGAGATCCCGCACTTCACCTTCTCCTATGAAGATGGTCTGAGCCTTGAAGATAAGATTAAGGCTGTTGTCACCAAGGTTTACGGCGGTGTTGGCATAAACATCATGCCGAACGCAAAGAAGGAGCTTGCCAAGCTAACCGAGCTTGGATTTGGCAATATGCCCGTCTGCATTGCAAAAACTCAGTATTCCTTCTCGGACAATCCCGCGCTGTTGGGTGCGCCGGAGGGCTTCACCGTAACCGTCAAGAACGTCAAGGTTTCTGCGGGCGCAGGCTTTGTGGTCGTGCTGACCGGCGACATTATGACAATGCCCGGTCTGCCCAAGTCCCCCGCCGCTGAAAGAATAGACGTTGACGACAACGGTGTTATTACAGGACTGTTCTGATTTCGGCATATAAAAAAATATCGGTGCAAAATCGCTTAATTGCGGTCTTGCACCGTTTTTTATGACGATAGAGGCAGCTTCGGCACTGCTACTCGGAATAGAACTCGCTGTCCGCGACAAAGCGATATTCGTGCTTCGGCGTCCGCACAATGAACCCGCCGTTATAGCGTGCAATTAACGTACAGGCAACGGTCTTGTATTCCTTTTCTGATTCGAGATCCATGGCTATTCCGTCGGCGGAGAGAATAAGCCTGCCGTCAACTACTGCATACCCGCCCCATTCGGGGCTGACATACCTTTGGTCGTTGATTACATACGACTTATCGTGCCTTCAGGGTAGATTTCCAGCGCGTCGTCCTTTTTTAAGATGAGATAGTCCTTCTGTGCACGGATTACAAAGCCGTCAATCGGCGTGATATCGCCTGTTTGCGGGTCATAAAAGTTGTATTTTCTGTTGTTGTAGTCGCTGACGGTGTCGCTGCAATCGTTTTGCTGCAAAACAAGCCTTCCGTCAAAGCAGCCTTCAATGCACGAAGCGGCATTGTGACCGTCTGCAAGCTCTAAAAGCCTTTCAACGCTGCCGTCCGCAAGCTCGCAGACGTACAGATACTCCTTTGTGTAGCCTGTGCTTGAGCCGGTTTCGTCAAACTCGACCTCGGAGGCGGTGAAGTAAGCTCTGCCTTCCTTTACATATGCCCCGCCGTGGACGGAGCAGCCCTCTATTTCGGCGACCTTGTGCTTGTCGGTGCCGCTGACCGACGAAGCAAACAGCGTGGTGGTTATAACTGTCTCTCCCCTCTTTTTGTCCCAGCTGTACCCATGTTCAAAGGTGTAAAGACTGTTCCCGCAGACAAACATCGTTCCCACGCCCGAAATCAGTGCAGGACAGCCGCTTTCCTCATCATGGGTGCAGTTGGGCTTGTAGCATACCGGCACGATTTTCTCGGTTTCAAAGCTAAGATAGCTCAATAATCCATTTTCAAAGGTGAACATCCCGTCTTTATACATGACGTTTATGCCGCTAAGCACGCCAAAATACTCGGTTTCGCCGTCGATGGCTTCGCTTTTGCAGGATGTCAGCGCTAACAAGGCGCAGACAACTGCCAATACAGTCACAAAAAAGCGAGAGATTCTGCCCTTGACACTCAGTCTGCTCACACGTTTACTCTTAAAATTGCGCATAGCTTACCTCCTTGTGCTTTCAATGTTCAACCATCTGTCCATACGAAAGCGGCGTACTGGCTGTTTCTTCGTCAATAATCGCCTGCAAGCCCACTTCGCTCAGCTTTTTTCGGTAGCTGCCCACAAAGGCGTTGAAGTCAACATCTTTTTCGGGCGCGACTATCTCTGCTGACATCTCCTTTAAAACAAGCTCAACGGCTTGGCTTTCGGCGTAAACCGAATCGACATTCACGACAAATTCCGCGGCGGCAGGTCTTTGCTCAGCCACTTCCATTGTGTCAACATACTGCTCACTGCTTATCTTCATAAATCTTTCAATGGAATTTGGGTGAGCGATATAGCGGTTTATAAACTGGCTGACGGTAGAGCTTTCACCGTCCCAACGCTTTGTGACATAGCCGTCTGAGTCGATTTTACAGCTGCCGCCCTCAACGCCGTATGTCAAAAGGTTGTTGAGATACGGGGCGGTTATGCACAGGCTTAAAAACTCAAAAGCCTTATCAGGGTTGGCGGAATCTTTGTATATCCCGATAACGTTTACCGGACTTTGCAGCTTCGGCGAGTTCTTCATCTGCGGCAGTACCGTCCTGCTCTGATACTCAAACGGAACGCCGTTCTGCATATTCACTGGCGAGAAAAATCTCATGGCAAAATAGTTTGAGCGATTTTCGCTGTTTGCAAGACCCTGCTGAGCGAGGGTATATGCGACCTCAATACTGCTTAAAAACTCCTCATCTTCAAGCACGCTTATCGCCTTACATGTTTTTTCATCAAACACTACTCCCTTTGCCAGCCGCCTTGAATCGGTATATCCCGCAACGCTGAAAAAGTCGTCGCCCAGCAGGAATGGAACGGTATTCTCACCCTTTGCTATCTCACTGAGTTTGTCAAGCTGCTCCAGTGGGGAAAGCGATATATCATAGCCGTATTTTTCCACCAAAGCCTTATCATAGACATACCCAAAGTTGGTTGTCAGGGTGGAGAGCGAGCCGTCCACGGCGTAGATTCCGCCGCCCGCTTTCAGCTCGTTCCAGTGCTTTTCGGGAAACGCTTCATACAGCTTTTTGCCTGATTCCGTGTTGAAAAGATAATCGTTCAGGCACAGGTACATGTCGTCATAATAGAGCTTGCTGTACACCGTCGTCTCCATATCCTCAAATTCGAGGCAGACGGTATATACGATATCCGGCGGAGTCCCCTTCTCAACCAGCCTTTTCAGTCCGTTTCCTATGTAGTCTATGGGGACAAAACTTACTGTAAAATCGCAGCCCATACTTTCAAGATACTCGTTGACCTCCTTTTCAGGCGGTGCTGACACTCCGTCCGCGCTGTTGTAGGTGCAGGATATCACGGTTTTGTCGGATCCGGCAGCCTCATCGGCAGTTGATGTTACAGACGGTTCGTCGGACTTGGGCTGCGAACATCCCGAAAGCG
>ENA-ORMR01001393-ORMR01001393.1-human-gut-metagenome-genome-assembly--contig:-NODE-1393-length-18799-cov-7.868651_pt1 | contig 18799 bp, 15 predicted proteins | sample MGYA00242107_ERZ509003 | MGnify/ENA primary metagenome ERZ509003 (study PRJEB26280, sample SAMEA2338699) | human gut metagenome | biome: human gut; feature: human-associated habitat; material: faeces... | reverse complement strand
CTGGAGAACAGCTCCATCTCCGCCCGGGGGATGTGGCAGTAGCCGTTGGGGTTCTTTTCCAGGTAGTTCTGGTGATATTCCTCAGCGGGATAGTAATTCTTCAGCGGGCCGATCTCCACAAAGAATTTCTCGCTGCGACCCCGCTCAATGTCCGCGATGCGCTCCACCGTTTCCCTGACCTTGTCGTTGGTGTAGTACACGCCGGTCTGATACTGGCTGCCCCGGTCGTTGCCCTGCCGGTTCTGCACCGTGGGGTCGATCACATAGAAGTAAGCCAGCAGCAGGGCATCCAGGCTCACCTGCTCAGGGTCATACTCCACCCGAACGGTCTCCCGAAAGCCGGTGTCGCCCTTGCAGACGGTCTGGTAGGTGGCGTCCGCCTCGCAGGTGCCGTTGGCGTAGCCGCTCTGGGCGTCGATGACGCCGGGGATGGATTGCATGAGCTGCTCCATGCCCCAGAAGCAGCCACCTGCCAGATAGATGACATTTTCCGTGGTGTCCATATACATACCCTCCTCGCCGGACATATCCGGGGACTGTCCGGCCATGTCCGTTCCCTGCGTGCCCTTTTCCCGCGGTACACGCTGCCGTCCTGCGGCGCAGCCGCTGAGCAGCAGTACCGAGGCGAAAAGAAGAGCCAATACACTTCGATACATGGTGTTTCCTCCTTTCAGGGGGAGCAAGGGTCACTCCGCCCCGTCGCCGCCCTGCCTCTTGCTGCGGCCGGGCCGCAGGACGGTATACAGCAGCGACCCAAGGACGCAGCCGAAGCCGGTGGAGAGCCACGGGCTGGATGTAACGGCGCAGGTGCCTGTGGCGCAGCCCACATAGCGGTAGTACAGCCACCCTCCGGCACTGCCCACCAGGGGCAGGGCAATGACGCGCAGAATGCCCGTCAGCTTACAGTTCTTTTTCTTCATAATAGCCTCCCTTTGAAGATATTGGATCAGCCCATATCGGCAGCCAGTGCCTTGTCGATCTGAGCTTGCAGTGCATCGGCCTGTGCCTTACTGGTGATAGCCCCCACAATGGGATCACCCACGATGCGGCCGCTGCGGTTGACCACGTAGGTGGTGGGATAGGCGTAGATGCTCTCCACAAACTTACCCGCCTCGCTGCCGGAATCGAAGTACACGTTCTGATAGGTGGCGCCGCTCTGGGTCAGCACATCCTTGGCGTCAGAGATAGCCGCCTCGTTGCCGTCCAGCGTAAAGGCATTGATGCCGATCAGCGCACCGCCCTTGCCGGAAAGCTCCTTGTTCAGCGCGTCCAGATCGCCCAACTCGCCCACACAGGGACCGCAGGTGGTGAACCAGAAATTCACCACGGTGACGGCCTTGCCGGAGAACAGATCACTGCTCTTTACCGTATTCCCGTCCAGATCCTTACCCTCAAAGGCAGGGAACTTCGGCAGGCTGCTGTCATCCGTCTTGCTGCCCGTGCTGCCACTATCAGTCTTGTTGCCCGTACTGCCATTGTCGGGGGTGCTGCCCGTGCTGCCGCTATCGGTTTTATTGTCCTTGCTGCCGCTGTCGGGCATCGTGTCCATATCCTTGTCCGTCGGCATATTCATATCGCTGTCCAGAGATTTTTGCACGATCTCGGGATACTTTTCCTCCAGTGCGGCCAGCTTGTTTCCGATGTCGCGAATCTTCTCCGCCTCACTCTGAAGCAGCTTCAGCTCGTCTGCCGAAAACTGATCCTTGGCGGCGTTGATGGTTTCCAACAGGAAGTCGCCGTAGTTTTTTCCGTCCTCCATCATGATCTTACCCTTGTCCGCTGCCATAAAGACTTTTTCCCAAAGTGCTGTGTTCTCTGCCAGAATAGCAGCCTCCTGCGCTGTCAGCTCCTTGTGCATGGCGGTCGCCTCCTCGGCGTTCTTCGGCTCGTTGTCCATGCCGTCCATGTGATCACCGCCCTTTGCGCCGCAGGCGGCCAGAGAGAGCACCAGCACGACTGCCAACAGCAATGTCATTAGTTTCTTCGTGTTCATGTTCGTTCCTCCTTGCTCTTTGTCGTCGTCCTTCTGCGGCGTTTCTGCCGCAAGGACTGTTTATTTTTACTGTCTCCACGGCCGCAGCGGAAGAGGGCGGCGCTGGTGGGACAGACACGCTGCATTCTATTACCATAATAAAGTGAATGGGTTAAAATCTTTGTTAAGAACGGGGATTTAATGGAAATATATCTTAAATTCGCTGAAAATAAAGCGATTGGGGCAAAAAGGCAGGGGCAGCAAGAGGAAAGCCTCTGCGAAAAAGAACCAAGCCCAAAAGCCGCGCGGCTGCGGAGAGCGTTCTCCTCGCAGCCGCGCAGCTGTTTTCGGTCTTTATCGCTTGTCGCTTGGCTCCTGCCTCTCAGAAATCTCACGCCTCCTCAAAGCTGTCCTTACCCACGCCGCACAGGGGACATTCAAAGTCCTCCGGTACCTCGCTCCATGGCGTACCGGGGGAGATGCCACCCTCCGGGTACCCCACGCTCTCGTCGTACTCCCAACCGCAAACGGTGCAAACGTATTTCATAATACTTCTCCTTTCGTGTTCTCCTGTGTTTTACTCCTCCACCAGCCGGCCGTCCACCGTGACGGTGACCACCTGCCACGGGATGAACTTCCCGCTCTGCTGGAGTGCCTTTTTCGCCGCCAGCTCCAGCCCGCCGCAGCAGGGTACCTCCATGCGGACGACGGTGACGCTCTTGATGTCGTTTTCCCGGATGATTTCCGTCAGCTTTTCGGCATAGTCCACGCTGTCCAGCTTGGGACAGCCCACCAGCGTGATGTGTCCCTTGATGAACCGCTCGTGGAAGGCGGCGTAAGCGTAGGCGGTGCAGTCGGCGGCGATCAGCAGCCGCGCTCCGTCAAAATACGGCGCGTTCACCGGCACCAGCTTGATCTGCACCGGCCACTGGGAGAGCTGGCTCTCCTGCGCAGCAGGAGCCGCCGTTTCAGATGCCGCCTTGTGCGCAAAGGTCTTGAGCTGCATGCCGGGACAGCTGTGGTGCAGTGTCATCCCCTCCTTCTGCATTTTCTTCCCGGCGGTAAAATTGGTGAAGGAGATGTAGAGCTGGGTGTTTTTCATATCCATATAGACCCGGATGAGGCGCTTATCCTCCGGCAGCTTCATGCTGGCCTCAATGGCGTTGTCGAAGAGATTGCCGAGGATGCAGCAGAGATCGATCTCCGAGGACTTCAGCCGGACGGGGATGTGGGCATCCGCCACTACCTCGATGCCCTTTGCCTTTGCAAGGGAGATTTTGGAGTTCAAGATGGCGTCGGTCATGGGATTGCCGGTCTTGATGACCGTGTCCACGGTTTGCAGATCGGTGTCCAGCAGGTCGAGGTAGTTTTGGATGGCGTCCCAATCTCCCGCGGCAGCGTAAGCCTTCATGGTCTGAATATGGTTGCGGTAGTCATGCCGCCAGCCGCGGATCTGGCGGTACATATTGTCTACCTCCCGGTAATGCGTTTCGATCAGCTCCTGCTGATAGGAGGCGAGCTGCTTTTCGATTTTCTTTGCAAACAATTCCATACGCCTTACCTCATGTTGATAATGGCACGGTTGACGCCCTCATACGCGCCCCGCGGCAGCGGGATGGCGGTTCCGTCGCTCAGCCGGATCTCCGTCTTGGTGACGCGGCTGATCTGCGTCAGATTCACGAGCGCAGAGCGCCCCACGCGGTAGAAGCACTCGTCGAGCTGCTTTTCAAGCTCGCCCAATGTCATTTTCACCGTCACATCCGTTCGCGCGTGAACGGTCACATAGTTGCCGAGCACATCTGCATATCGAATCTGATAAATCGGCACACGCACCATTTCTCCGCCGGCCTCGAAATGCAAGACCCGTTCGTTTTTTGTTAGCTTTTCCGCGGCGCGGTCCAGCACCGACCGAAGCTTTTCTTCCTTCACGGGCTTCATCAGATAGTGGAGCGCCGCTACCTCATAGCCCTCTGAAATGTAATCGGAGTAGCCGGTGATGAAAATGATCTGCACTGTGTCGTTGCTCTTGCGAAGCTCTTTTGCCATCGTGACGCCGTCCATCGCGCCCATTTCGATATCCAGCAGGAGAATGTCGTAGTCGCTTTCTTCGGCGTAGCGGAACAGAAAGCTCTCGGCGGAGGGGAAGTCGTCGATATGCACCGTGTGACCGGCGGACGAAGCCCAAGCGCGCACCATATTCAAAACAAACTGTCTGTCCGCACCGGAGTCGTCGCAAATCGCAATTTTGTACTTCATACCCTCACCAACCCCATCTAAGCGATAATCTGTAATAAGCATATTGTGACGCGGCACGGCATGGTGTCCGTCACCATCCCACCCACGTCCCATATCCGCTTGGCATCTGTCCTGTGATATTCTTATTCTATCAAAAAAGCCGGAATAATCAAGTGGCGCGTCAAAGCCTCGACTGTATTGATCTTAATCGATGCAGTCATTTCTTACCATTTTCAAGGATAGGCAGCAGTATCCGTAAATAACCCTACCTGTGTTCTGAAGCAAAGCATACGCAAAATAGCAGGGCTATGATCGCTGCGTATCATTTATAAAACGCGATCATCTCAGCAACACTCACTTCGAAATTTCCAATACAAAATACGCTGCCAGCCCCAAATGTGTTAGAGCATAAGAGATAAATACGATAGCTATAAGTAACATCACCGTTGCAATGGCTCTGCATATTCGCTACCATGTTATAGCTATCCCTTTCGGGTGATATACAAGCCCTCGCGGTGATTAAGCCATGACTTTTTTCTGCTCACATTTTCGCGGCAAATCTCCAAGGCTGGGAGCGGCAATCATAATCGTACAACCAGAGCAGCGCCGCGCCGATTTTCTCAAATTATGTGACGCCGTCACAGTAAAACCGCTTGTCACGCGGTATACTATACCCAAACAAAGGAAAGGAGCTGACAGATATGGCAGCTATGAATATGAATCAGGAGCAGTTTAAGCAGTTGATCCGGGAGGAAAAGCCTGTTTTGGTGGATTTCTGGGCGCCCTGGTGCGGCTATTGCCGGAGGATTGGCCCTGCGTATGAGAAGATCGGAGAGGAATACGCGGACAGCCTCGCCGTCGGCAAGATCAACATTGACGAGGAGCCGCGGCTGGCGGGGGCCGAGGGGATCGAGGTCATCCCAACTCTGGTGCTGTACCGGAACGGAAAGGCCGTGGATTCCATCACCGCGCCCGGCTCAAAGGCAGAGATCGACCGTTTCATTCAGGAAGCCTTGGCGAAATAACGGAGGGTTCAGATATGAACAACAATCATGTTTATGATATGCTCGTGGTGGGCGGCGGCCCGGGCGGCTACACCGCCGCCCTGTACGCGGCACGGGCGGGGCTGGACACCATCGTGCTGGAAAAACTGTCCGCCGGTGGGCAGATGGCCCTGACCGAGCAGATCGACAACTATCCCGGCTTTGAGGACGGGATCGACGGCTTCTCTCTGGCGGAGAAGATGCAAAAGCAGGCGGAGCGCTTCGGGGCGCGCAGCGAATACGCAGAAGTCCTCCGCATGGATCTGACGGCGGTTCCCAAGCTCTTGGAAACCAGCGAGGGGATCTTCCGGGGGAAAACCGTGGTGCTGGCCACCGGTGCGGACCCCAGAACGCTGGGCGTTGCTGGAGAGACGGAGCTGTTGGGCCGGGGCGTGGCCTACTGCGCCGCCTGCGATGGGATGTTTTACAAGGACAAAACGGTGGTCGTGGTGGGCGGCGGCAATTCCGCCGCGGCAGATGCCCTCCTTCTCAGCCGCGTGGCGAAAAAAGTGATCCTCGTCCACCGCAGAGACACCCTGCGGGCCACCAAGATCTATCACGAGCCACTGGAACAGGCCGAAAATGTGGAATTCCGCTGGAACAGCACCGTTTCCGCGCTGCTTTCCGGGGACAAGCTGACCGGCGTACGCCTGCGGGACACCGTCACCGGTGAGGAAAGCGTGGTGGACTGCGACGGCGTATTTGTCAGCGTGGGCCGACAGCCCGCCACGGCGCTGGCGGTGGGTCAACTGGCGCTGGACGGCGGCGGCTATATCGTGGCCGGAGAGACCACGGAAACCAGTATTCCCGGCGTTTACGCCGTGGGCGACGTGCGGACGAAGCCCCTCCGTCAGGTGGTCACCGCCGTGGCGGACGGCGCGGTGGCAGTCCACATGGCGGAGAAATATATCGCGGAAAACCGATAAGGGAGGTAGATTGAAAAAGCCATGTTTAAGGTCAGGCCGGATACGACCGCAGTGGGGATGCCGACATATCTGCAAGGCAAACTGCCAGAGTGATGGCAGATAAGATAACCCATGTAAGATCGGGAGATATGTTGTCTCTCCATATCCAGTCCACGCAACAGTGAGCAACTGAACACAAAACACAGCCACAGATGTACTCTGCGGCTGTGCTTTTATGCGTTCTCAAGACTCCGGTCTCGCCCCACACCACATCGTGACCTCAACCTGAGATGACGGTACTCTGCCCTTGGGACATAAAGCAGATGAGTAAGACCATCATCTGTACGAGAATAGCTGCAATAGCTGCGGTTTGTTGCAGCTTATTCCGCGCAGAGCTCCGCCACCAGAGCGTCCATCTGCGCTTCGCTGGTTTGGTTCAATGCGCCGCGCAGCGATACCTCCGTTTCACACAGTCGGAGTTCCTTCATCTTTTCCAGCTCGGCGCGCATCAGCCGTGCGGCGGCAGGGGCCCATGAGCCGTTTTCCATGAGGCCGATCCGGCGGTTTCGGAATCCCTTTGTCTGTAAATGTTCCAAAAACTCCTTCATGGGCGGGAACAGTCCTCCGTCATAAGTGGAGCAGGCCAACACCAGTTTCCCACAGTAGAATGCGCTGGTCACGGCATAGGAAAGGTCTGTTGCCGTCAGATCGCACATGGTGACTTGCGCACCTTTTCCCTCCAGCTTGCTCTTGAGGGCCTCCGATGCATATGCGGTATTTCCATGGATGGATGCGTGAGCGATCAGGATGCCCTCCGGTTCTTCCGGTTTCCATTGTGACCAGAGATCATAGAGCCGCAGATACTCCCCCAAGTCTTCTGTGAGCATGGGGCCATGGAGCGGGCAGATCGTTTTGATCTCCAGCGCGGAGATTTTTTTCAGCAGAGCCTGCACCTGCGCACCATACTTGCCGACAATGTTGTAATAATAGCGCCGGGCCTGCGGCGTCCAGGGGGCACGGGCCGTCCGTTCCAGTGAACCGAAGCGGCCGAAGGCATCCGCCGAGAACAGGATCTTTTCCTCCTCTTCATACGCTGCCATCACCTCCGGCCAGTGTACCATCGGCGCCAGCAGAAAGCGCAGCCGGTGCAAGCCCAAGGAAAGCGTATCTCTTTCGCCAACCTCCCGCATACGGTCTTCCGACAATGCACCTGTGCCGAAGAACTGCTTGATCAGGGTAAATGTTTTCGCGTTTCCCACGATCTTCATCTCCGGGTACTTTTGTGCCAGCCGCATGAGGCTGCCGGAATGATCCGGCTCCATGTGTGTGACCACAAGATAGTCGGGGCTGCGCCCCTCCAACACCCGCGCCACATTGGAAAGCCATTCCTCCGCCGCCCGTGCGTCCACGCTGTCCATCACGGCGATTTTCTCGTCCAGAATGACATAGGAGTTGTAGCTCACTCCCATAGGCTGGACGGGGTACTGGTTTTCAAAGAGTGCCAATGTGTTATCATCCACCCCTACATAGCGGATGGCATCTGTTACCGTTCGGATAGCCATATAAAAAATACCTCCTATTTTCCTTACTCAGACTCTGACTGATAGGTTCTTCTTTTCTAATGGAACATACGCTCAACCGCGGATCGACGGTCGCGCATTTTACCGTTGCCTTGCTTCCCCAAGAGCCGTTACATGTGGTACACCGCAGCGGAGCGAAGTCCTTCCGGCAGGCCGTCGGGCGCAGCAGGTGAAAGTTCCCAGCGTACCTGCCCCGCCCACTGGGAGGCGACGGCGGAGAAGTGGAGCATGACAATACCGAGATCCAATGCGGCATCCAAATTATCGGTGTAGGCATCCTCCTGCTGCACCAAATAGATGCTGTGATCCTGCACAAGGAAGCCATAGGGCTGACGGTTGAGATAGCTGGGGGAGAGCGAAGCGGCGTAGAAGGACTGCCAGAGCATATCGTCGTAGAAGTCCATCATCTCGTCAAGCCCAGACTTGTTGCTCCAGCTCCCCATGTGAACCAAATCATGCACGCCCTTTTTGGGCGCGTAGTACTGCTGCTCGGCCCGCACATCGATCTGAGACATACTTAGGATATTCAGCCGCAGCTTTTTTGCGGTCTTTTCCCCGTAGCCAAAGGCAACGATTGCCGCCACCTCTAACGGGGTGGTGAGAGACAGTGCCTTTTTGATTTTGTCGCTGTCGGTGAAGGTCATCCAGCAGGTGTCAATGTCCAACTCAGTCAGCTTGAGGACGAGATCTTCCATCATGTAGCCGGCGTTGATGGCCGCATAGGAATGCGGGGCAGACATAAGGAGCAGGTAGTGCGGTGCTCCGATGAGAAATTGCTTATAGCCCGCTGAGCTCTCCAGCGCCGGCTGTGCATCCTTGTCCAAGACGATCAACTCCGTTGCAATCTCCGGGACAAGACGGGGGCAGGTCTTTTCATAGTAGGATCGGAGCTGGCCGATAGCCTCGCTCGGAACTTCCTTTTCGCGGAATGCGTGAACGGATCTGCGATTTTGAATCATAGCGCTGTAATTCATAGTAGTATCTCCTATTCTGATGTCTTTGGTTTTCTTATAAATCGTCTATCAGTGCGGTGCTCTTGGCGTAGGCGGTACTGCGTGCCTCAAAGAAATCGGTCTTGACCATGTTGGCGTCGGCGTACTGGCTGACCCATTCCATGCTCTCCGGTTCGCTCTCAAAGCCTGGATACAATGCGGGATAGCCAAGGCTCGTCCAGCGGAGGTTGCCGAGATAGCGGATGTAATCGCTGATCATCTGCCGGTTCAGCCCCGGGATGTCGTCGCCGATCACATAATGCCCCCATGCGATCTCCTGCTCCACGCCCTCACGCATCATCTCGCGCAGCGCTTGTACGCTCTCGGCGGTGAACAACTCCGGCTGCTCCTTTTGCAGCTCCGTGATGATATTGCGGAACAGCCACAAGTGCGTGTTCTCGTCGCGGTTGATATAGCGGATCTCCTGCGCCGAACCGGACATCTTCCCATTTCGGGAGAGATTGTAGAAGAACATAAAGCCGCTGTAAAAATAGATGCCCTCCAAAATATAGTTCGCCATCATCACGCGCAGCAGCGTGGGAGCGTCCTTCCGCTCCTGAAACTCGTTGTAGCAGTTCCCAATGAAGGTGTTGCGGCGCAGCAGATGCTCGTCCGTTTTCCATTGGTAGAGGATGTCATTGCGCTCCACAGGAGAGCAGATGGTGTCGAGCATATAGCTGTAGCTCTGTGAGTGGACACACTCCTGAAACGCCTGAATGGACAGGCAGAGATTGACCTCGTTGGCGGTAATGTAGGCGCCGATATTAGGCAGGTTCGCTGTCTGAATGGAATCCAAAAAGACAAGAAAACTCAGAATTTTATCGTAGGCGCTGCGCTCGGCTGACAGCAGGTGGGGATAGTCCTTCACATCCTGCGAGAGATTGATCTCCTCAGGGATCCAAAAGTTGTTCATGGCCTGCCGGTACCAGTCGCTGACCCAAGCGTACTTCATATTGTTGAAGTCGTTGAGGTTGGTGGTATTGCCGCCGATCATGCGCCGCAGGCGCACATCAAGGTCGCCCTCCGGGTTAAAGAGGGGCTTTTTCTTCAGTTCCGTCATGCTATCCTCCTTATGACGAGCAGCTTTCGCAGTCCTCGACCTCAAGGGCCTTGCTGCGGACATAGTAAATGGTCTTGACGCCGGCCCTCCACGCCTCCAAATACAGTCTGAGCACCTGACGCATGGAATAGTCGTTGGTGATATAGAGATTCATGCTCTGCGCCTGGTCAATATGTCTCTGGCGAAGGCCCGCGGCGCGCACCGACCAGCTTTGGTCGATCAGATGCGCCGCCTTATAGTACCACCATGTATCCATAGAAAGCTCCGGGGCAACGCGGGGCAGCATGCTGCCCTTTTTCTCCTCTAAGAAGAATTTCTTCATAATTGGATCGATGCCCGCCGACGTGCCGGAGAGGATAGATGTGCTGGAGGTCGGTGCGACCGCCAGCAGATAGGCGTTGCGCATTCCCTGCACCGCCACCGTTTCCGCAAGCGCCCGCCACTTTTCGGAGGTATAACCCCGCTTTTCAAAATACGCGCCCGTCTGCCAGTCGCTGCCCTCAAAGAGCGCGTAACGACCCTTTTCCCGTGCCAGTGCTGTGTCCGCCTTGACGGCGGCGTAGTTGATGAGCTCGAATACTGCGTCGGTGAAGGCAAGGTGCTCATCGCTCTCCCAGTGGATGCCGCGCTTTGCCAGCATGTGGTGGTAGCCGCTGACGCCCAGGCCGATGCTGCGGTACTTCTGATTGGTAAGCCGCGCGTATTCCAACGGGTAGAAGTTGAGGTCGATCACATTATCCAGTGCGCGGATGGCCGTTTCCACCGTGCGTTCCATATAGGCCTCGTCCTCCACCGGCAGATTACCGAGAGACAGACTCGCCAGGTTGCAGACCACAAACTCACCTGGGCGTGTGGCCGTCACCACCACTGTGTCGCCGTTCTCCGTGTGCACCTCAGTGCTGATATGCTCGATGGGCGCCATGTTCTGCGCGATCTCCGTGCAGAGATTGGAGCAATAGATCATTCCCGTGTGGCCGTTTGGGTTCATACGATTTACGCTGTCGCGGTTGAAGGCGAAGGGCGTGCCGGTCTCCACTGCCGAGCGAAGCACCAGCCGCACGATGTCCTTGACGGTGACGCTGCGCTTTTCGATGCGCGGGTCATTGACGCAGTCCAGATACCGCTTCTCCCATTCCGTACCCCAGTAATCCTCCAGTGCGTAGCCCTTGACCGTGAGGATCTCATGCGGACACATGAGATGCCACGGCGCGTCTATGTTCTCCTCCGCCAGTCGCCAGAAGAGATCCGGATAGCACACGGCGGGAAACACATCATGTGCCTTCATGCGGTCGTCGCCGTTGTTGGTGCGCAGTTGAAGGAATTCCGGCAGATCCCGGTGCCATGCGTCTAAGTAAACCGCCACAGCGCCCTGCCGCATCCCCAACTGATCCACCGCCACGGCGGTGTCGTTGACCAGCCGGATCCAGCGGATAACACCGCCCGCCGCCCCTTGAAAGCCGCGGATGGTGCTGCCTGCAGCGCGCACCTTACCGAAGTACATCCCCATTCCACCGCCGAATTTAGAGACCTTTGCGAAGTTGTCCAGCGAGCGGTAGATGCCGTCCAGACTGTCCGGCACAGTGTCCACAAAGCAGCTTGAAAGCTGATGGTAGGGCTTTCGTGCGTTGGACATGGTAGGTGTCGCCATCGTGACCTCCATACGGCTGAGCATATCGTAAAAGCGTTTTACCCACCCCATGCGGTCAGAGCCTTCGTTCATAGCAAGATGCAGCGCGATACCCAAAAACATCTCCTGCGGTGTTTCCAGCGGCACGCGGCTGCGTGACTGGATCACATAGCGTTTGAGCAGCAGGTCAAGGCCGGAGTAGGTGAACAGCTCGTCCCGTTCCGGGCAGAGAAAGTCCTCCGCCATGGCAATCTCCTCGTGGGTATAGTGGGCAAGGATATAGTCACCGTAGAGTCCCTTATCCGTCAGATAGCGAAGCCTGCCATAGAGGTCGCCGACGCCGCGCCCCTCCCATTCCTGTGCGTTGCGACAGCGAAAGGAGTGGTTCAGAAGCCGCGCCGCGATGAACTCCCACTTGGGTGCCTCTGCCGTAGTCAGCTCTACCGCTGCCTTGGTCAGTGCCTCAGCCCGCTCATCCTCCGTCATGCCCGGGCGACAGAAGCTCTCAAACTTCATTTGAAGCGCCGCGAGGGAGTAGACTTCCTCGGTAAAATCCATCTGGATGCGGCGCAGCACCTCGTCAAGCGAGTCATCCCCCACCGTCTGCGCGATGGTATGCCGGACGCGGCGCAGCGCAGACCGCTTTTCGCGATAGAGGATGTACGCCTTGGCCACCTCATAGTGTCCGCGCTCCATGAGCGTCCGCTCCACCTCGTCCTGCACACGTTCCACGGTGAGCGGCGCTGCGGCGGCGAGGTTGTCGAGAACGGCGACGAGGATCTCATTCAGCTCTCTGCTCCCGATCTCCCTCCCCTGTCCATCAAACGCTTTTTTCATGGCGTTGAAAATTTTCTCCTGTTGAAAGGGAACAGACTCCCCGTTTCGTTTTCTGATCTCCATTTCGATCCTCTCATCTTCTCCGGTCACTTCTCATGTCCTTTTGGGCAAAGAGCGGGCAAGCGCAGTATCACGCTTGCCCGCTCTGTTTTTGAAAGCCGGTTTTTCTGCAGCCGACGCGGCGGGGCTGTTTGTTGTCTGTTGTCTTGGTTTTGGCTTCCCTGCCAGTCACTTCATAGATTCCAGAATGGCGTCCGCCAGTGCTTCCAGCTCAGTGCGCTTGTCCGTGCCCATGGACGAGGCGAGGCTGAGCCGCTCGTTGAGCACCGTCATGTTCTTAAGCTCATCGTTGACGAATTTCTGCATGAGGTCACCGGACTTCACCGCCCATGAGCCGTTTTCAATGATGGCAAAGGTGCGGTTTTGCAGATTCAGTGCCTTCATATCCATGAGGAAGTCATGCATGGCGGGGTAGATGCCGAGGTTGTAGGTCACAGAGGCCAGGACAATGTGACTGTACTTAAACGCCTCGGAGATCAGCTGGGAGACATGAGTGGAGGACACATCGTACATCGCCACCTTGCTCATGCCCTTATCGCAGAGCGACGCCGCCAGCGCCTGCGCCGCGTTCTCCGTGTTGCCGTACATGGAGGCGTAGACGATGAGCACGCCCTGGGTCTCAGGGGCATAGCGGCTCCATGTGTCGTACTTTTCGATGAACCAGCCCAGATCCTTGCGCCACACGGGGCCGTGGAGCGGGCAGATGTACTTGATCTGATCCAAAACGCCGCCGGCCTTTTTCAGCAGGAGCTGGATGTGGGGGCCGTACTTGCCCACGATGTTGGTGAGGTAGCGGCGGGCGTCGTCCAGCCAGTCCCGCTCGAAGTCCACCTCGTCGGCAAACAGCTTGCCGTCCAGCGCGCCGAAGGTGCCGAAGGCGTCGGCGGAAAAGAGGACGCCGTCGGTGACGTCGAGGGTCACCATGGCCTCCGGCCAGTGAACCATAGGCGCGCCCACAAAGGTGACGGTGTGCTTGCCGAAGGAGAAGGTGTCGCCCTCCTTCACCTCGATGCACTCATGTCCGTCCACATGGAAGCCGAACTGCCGCATGAGCATGAATGCCTTCTCGTTGGAGATCAGCTTCACCTTGGGATGGCGCAGCAGGATCTCCTCGATGCAGGCGGCGTGATCCGGCTCCAGATGGTTGACCAGCAGGTAGTCCAGCTCGCGGCCATCCAGCACATACGCCAGATTTTCCAAAAGCTGGCGGCAGGCAGACCAGTCCACCGTGTCAAAGAGCACCGTCTTTTCATCCAGCAGGCAGTAGGAGTTGTAGCTTACGCCCCGGGGAATGGGGAAGCAGTTTTCAAACAGGGCCAGGCGATGGTCGTTGGCGCCCACCCAGTAGAGGTCGTTCGTTACTTTACGCACGCAATACATCTTATCTTACCTCCTTCACGGCTCAAGCCTTTACAAATTGATCCTTCGTCTCCGCGCACTCGGGACACACCCACTCGGCGGGAAGCTGCTCAAAGAGCGTACCGGGCGCGATCTCGCCGTCCTCGTCGCCCAACTCCGGCACATACTCGTAGCCGCAGCCGCTGCAGACGTAGCGGTCGCCGATGGGGGCGGGCTTCGGCGGCGTGGGCCGCTTCATCTTTACCATGGGCGGCGCGGGCAGCTTTTCGCCGCTATCCAGCGCAGCAGTGAGCAGGGGCAGGATCTCCTCCACATCGCCCACGATGCCGTAGTCGCAGTTCTTGAAGATAGGCGCGTTACCGTTCTTATTGATGGCCACGATGGTGGAGGCGTCCTTGATGCCCTTAAGGTGCTGGGATGCGCCGGAGATGCCGCAGGCGATGTACAGATTGCCGGTGAACTTCTGACCGGACATACCCACATAGCGGTTCAGCGGCAGATATTTGAGAGTCTCCGCCACAGGGCGGGAAGAACCGATGGCCGCGCCGGCGGCCTTGGCCAGCGCCTCTACCAGTTTCATGTTCTTTTTCTCCCCGATGCCCTTGCCCGCGGAGACCACCCGCTCCGCCTGCGGGATGGGCGTATCCATGGGGATGCCCACGGAGAAGTCGTGACCATCCTTCTTCAGCGCCGCCACAAGGTCGGCCACCTGCTGGGCAGCATCCCCCTCCCGGAAGATGGTCTTTTTGCGAATGCCGGTGATGGGCGCGGGTTTCTTGGCCGCCGAACGGCTCTCGCCGCCGGAGCTCTTGCCCAGCCTGCCCACCAGATGAGAGGCGATGACCACCCGCTGGATCTCGTTGGTGCCCTCGTAGATGGTGGTGATCTTGGCGTCGCGGTAGGCCCGTTCCACCTCCATGCCCTTGAGGAAGCCGCTGCCGCCGTGGATCTGCAAGGCATCGTTGGTGACCTCCAGCGCGATGTCCGAGGCGTACATCTTCGCCATGGCGGACTCCATGCCGTAAGGCGCGTGCTGCTCCTTCAGCTCCGCCGCGGAGTAGATGAGGAACCGGGCGCAGCGCAGCTTGGTGGCCATATCCGCCAGCTTGAAGGCGATGCTCTGCTGGGCCGCGATGGGCTTGCCGAACTGGACGCGCTCCTTGGAATAGCTCAACGCGTGCTCAAACGCGCCCTGGGCGATGCCCAGCGCCTGCGCGGCGATGCCGATGCGTCCGCCGTCCAGCGTGGACATGGCGATCTTGAAGCCCTCGCCCTCCTTGCCCAATAGGTTTTCCTTGGGGACCTTCACGTCGTTGAAGATCAGCTCCGCCGTGGAGGAGGAGCGAATACCCATCTTGTCATAGTGGTCGCCGAACTCAAAGCCCTTCCAGCCCTTCTCCACGATGAAAGCGGAGATGCCCCGGGTGCCGATGTCCGGCGTGGTGACGGCGAAAACCACATAGGTGTCCGCCTTAGGGGCGTTGGTAATGAAGATCTTGCCGCCGTTGAGGAGGTAGTAGTCCCCCTTATCCAGCGCCGTGGTCTCCGTGCCGCCGGCGTCGGATCCGGCGTTGGTCTCCGTAAGGCCGAAGGCGCCGATCTTCTCGCCCTTGGCCAGCGGAACCAGATATTTCTTCTTCTGCTCCTCGGTGCCATAGGCGAAAATGGGCCATGAGCCGAGGGAGACGTGGGCGGAGAGGATCACGCCCGCGCCGCCGTCCACACGGGCCAGCTCCTCCACCGCGATGGCGTAGCTCAGGGCGTCCAGACCGGCACCGCCGTACTCCTTGGGGTAGGGAATGCCCATCCAGCCCAGCTTACCCAGCTTCTTGACAGCCTCCTCGGGAAACTCATTGTTCTGATCCATCAGAAATGCGAGGGGCTTGATCTCCTCCTCCGCAAAGTTCCGGATCTTCGCGCGCAGCTCTTCGTGCGCCGCCGTGGTTTGAAACAGCATACGGGTACCTCCTCTTAAAATTTTACAGCTCGCTTGTATCTTGGGGATTGGACCCGCCGGTCAGCAGCCTGCGCAGGCTCACGGCACGGAACGCCTCGTCCTGCTTTTGCTGCAAGGCCGCCAGCTGACAGTGGATGGCGCACCGCCCGTGCTCGTCCTGCCAGCGGCACTCAAATCCCGGCTCCATGCAGGCGCACAGGACGCCCCGTTCCCCCATGACCCCCATGAGATCGTAGAGGGAGATCGCGTCCAGATCGCAGGACAGCGCGCAGCCGCCGAGGGCGCCGCGGCTCACCCGCACCAAATTGCCGGCGGAGAGCTTGCGCAGGATCTGGTAGGCAAACTGATTGGGGATCAGTTCCGTTTCCGACATCTCGGCCACCGAATGCTTCTCCCCGTCCAGCAGCACCCGCAAAATGCGTAGCGCGTAGTCCGTCTCTTTGGTGATGATCATGCTCCACATCCTCTTTTCGCTTGCTTGTTAATACCATAATATCAATCTTGATAAAATTTGTCAAGATAGTTTCAAAAAAAATATCGCTTTATTACAGACCGCCCCAGACCGGGTCAGCTTCGCTTTCCATTCAGCGAAAAGCCATGTTCCTTACAATTATAGAAGCCGAAAAAGCTGTGCCGTGGCAGTCCGCCGAAAGCAGAAAAGACTATGCCTGAAAACCAGAAAGCGGAGAAATTGGTTGGGGCTCGCAGGGGTCGCCCACCCAAGGCGGATGTGGCGATCCCTGACAAGCCTAAGCCATCCAACCGAAACAAGCAATAAAGTGCGTGCTTTTCATTTTATATTCGACGAATTAAGTTAATGTGCACTGAATAAGATGAACTGCACGCTGCCACCAGCCTTCAGTACCTCCATCACAACTGCGACGTGGACGTTCAGTGCCGCCTCCCTGTCCTTTCTTCGTCAGGCCAGGCTTTTTTCGCAATAGTGGCAACGAATTCGTTCTTGCTGTTTTTCGTTTGAAAAGAGCCTTATGACCTGGGCACTCTCCGGTCGTGGGTGGCGTAGTAGGCTCGCTTATTTTCGTACATGCAATAGTCGGCCTTGTCCAGCAGCGTTTGCATGACGCAGCCTTCATAATCGGCGGAGATCGCCCAACCGTAGGCGTAGCTGAGAGGAAGCTGATTGCCGTCACGGTTTGCAGCGTCGACTTCCCTGCGCAGACTGTCCAGTATGCCCTCCACCTCCTGCCGGTCCGTATGGTAAATGACCGCCATAAATTCGTCGCCGCCGTATCTGCCCACGAAATGCTTTTCCGGGATCACCCGGCGTAAAAGCCGGGCAAAGCTCAGGATCAGTTGGTCACCCGCCGAATGACCCATCGTATCGTTGACGGTTTTCAGATTGTTCAGGTCAAATATGACGCAGGCCGTAGGCTCCCGGAGAATTTCCCTGTTGTTGAGAAGCTCCTCGCAGGAGCCTTTGTTGGGCAGGCCGGTATGGATGTCGATGTATGCCTTCTGCTCCAGCAGTTGGTTTTTTCGGGCCATTTTCAGTGCCATGGCGGTCTGGAGCATGATCAGGATCACCAGGCACAGCATATCCAGTGCCGAGAGGATCTCAATAGTGCGGATCTTCATGGCGATCTTTTCTGAATAGTGTTCCGCGGCAGACACCGTTTCGTCCGCCATTTCAAAATAGGTCTCGCTCATGGCAACGATTTGGGTGTTCTCATATCCACGCTGTCTGGCCGCCGCGACCTCCGCCTTGAGCCGCTCCCAGTAGGCACGCTGGATGTCCAGCCTGTCCTGATAGGCCGCGTCCTTGAGCTTTACCAATTCGTAGTGCCCATCCCCGGATGTCAGATCGCTTAAAATATCGTCTAAATACGCGATCAACTCATCGTTTCGGGTGCCTGTGATCTCCAGCTTTACCGCCCGCTGCGTGTCTCCGCGCACCAGCCCGGCATAATTGATGACGCGGGCCGTGCCCTTCAGGTTGCCGATCTCGACCATCATCAGAGCGACAAGGATCACCAAAATCAGCACAAGGCAGCTTTGCAGGATGCTGATGAGATTTTTGTGATCTATTTTTACATTTCCTTTTATCATAACGACCTCGATCACGGAACGACCATGATATTCTTTATTGCGAATCAGTCTTGATGAATACTTTACTCTGTAACGCACATCATGTCAATAACAATGGAAATCTTTCTACTGTCTCCCCAGAATGATCGGCATGATAAAATAATCTATATTTTCCCCCTGCTGCGGGGCTGGTTTTTTGAGCCTTGCTACAAACTCAAAGCACGTTTAATGCTCAAAAACAGTAGAATTTCATCTGCACACGAAAGATAGATGAATAGCTGAACAACAAAATGTAACTTTTGTGACCTACGACACCAGTCTCAAGCGGTCTAACTAATGTCCACTGAACAAGTGCCCAATTTTTGTTCTGAGCCAGAATCTCCAGAAGATATGCGAGCATTCTCAAAAGAGCACGCTGGATCTTGCGGAGATTCAGCACCAGAACGGACATGGCGATCACATGAGCCGCGGTCTCCCGCAGCTTCGCGGCGACCAGCAAATAATATTGCTCGTTTACCGCCGGATCCATTTCAGAAGCTGAATCACCAGCATAGAGCCAAACGCCAGTCCCACAATGGCACCCACCATCCCAATGGACAGGGGGGCCACGGCGAACAGCGGTTCCAGCGCAGGAACCAGCAGCACCAGCCCCAGCAGCAGAGCGCCGATGGTAAAGGCCCCTAACAGGGCACGGTTGTTCCAGAAGTGCCGGGTAAGCAGCACCGGATGCTGGGATTTGCAGCTAAAGCCGTGGAACAGTCGGCTCAGGCACAGGGTGGAGAAGGTCATGGTCTGTCCGGCAGCGGCACCGCCGGCGTTCAGCCCCAGATAGAAGGCCGTGACGGTGGCGGCGGCGATGACCAGTCCCTCGACGCCCACGCTATAAAGGAAGGGCTTTGTCAGGATGCCCTCCCCCAGGTCGGCCACTTTGTTCGCCTCGAGCCAGGCGTCTTCTCCGGCAAACCGGACATAATAGCAGTGGGTCACGCCCGCGTTATCGACCTGCACCGGGCGCATCTGCGTGCTGTAGAAGGCTTTGACGCCGCCTGCGATGTCGATACAGTCCTGCACAACATTATATGCCGTCGGGAACCGGCCCGCGCCCTGGCCCAAGAAGCTCAGGCGG
>ENA-ORMR01001392-ORMR01001392.1-human-gut-metagenome-genome-assembly--contig:-NODE-1392-length-18800-cov-3.726914_pt1 | contig 18800 bp, 41 predicted proteins | sample MGYA00242107_ERZ509003 | MGnify/ENA primary metagenome ERZ509003 (study PRJEB26280, sample SAMEA2338699) | human gut metagenome | biome: human gut; feature: human-associated habitat; material: faeces... | reverse complement strand
GAGGGAAACGCATGAAAGTTTGTATTTTATCGAATGATGACCCCGCGGCCTTTCAAAGCTCGATCAATGCTTTTATCGCTGACAAAAAGGTCATTGACATCAAGTATCAAAGCATGAACCTGACGCTCGAGTTTACGAATGGAGTTCCTTCGGAATCAATCATCGTAGATCGTGCTCTCATCATCTATGAAGAATGAGCAAATAGCGGCAGTTCGTTGTAAATGCGGACGCCCGGCACATATTTGGTATTCGCGGGATGGATATTTGTGTGGATGCATCAATCCGGATTGTACTATCTCTTTAGAGAGGTCGCGGAAGTCCAAAGCGGAGTCAATCGAAAAGTGGAATGCGAAGATGAAAAGAGAATCTCATGGGAACGCATGGCACCCCTGCCAGTATGTCGATTGCAAATTAGAACATGACGGATCTTGGGTAGACGGAAGGTGGTACGAATGGGAAGATATTCATGGTAGCCGCGAGGTTGCTCGAATGAAGCTTGACGCCATAGACCATTTCTATCCGTATGCCAAAATCATCAAAGAAGAAGATGTCTGTCGTTATAGAGAGTTAGAAGAAGGAGAAGACAATGCTGATTATTAAAACTGAGGAAGACCGTGAGCGCTGCACATCTTGCCATGGCAACCGCACCATTGTTTTGAGCATGGAAGAAGTGTTGGCCTTATTTTCAGGAGCAACTCTTGGTGACCCGAACTTTAATGAATATGGGGTCTTCATTCGATTGGAGGGACATGATGTATAGCAAAGACTTGGTGTCAAATGCCAGCACCGGACTCATGGCAATCAAAGACATCGCTACACACAAAGAAGTTCCGATCAATATTCACTTTGCTGATCATTGGATTCATGTCATCGTCGGCTTTGGGACCTCGCGCCAGAAAAAGATGTCTTTCTACACGCAGGATTGTTATAGGGGATTTGCGCAATCCGATGAAATATACAACTGGATCGAAAAAGCTGTGGATGAATTAAAAGGAGAAGTCGATGCCGAACTTTATATTTAGCCCCAAAAGAGAAAAAGAGATAGAGGATCTCCGAGATATTCTAATCGGCTCCAATGCAATCTGTTGTGAAGCTGTGGCTCCGGAAGTTGTGTTCTCCGGGGTGCATTCATACTTGATCCATGGCTACGATCATCAAGTTATTATTGATTTCAATAAGATGGCTAAAGCACTCTATGACTCCGGCTATCGGAAGGGGGAAATTATGAAGACCACTGTCGGGGAACTGGTTGATAAGATCGATGCTATTGAGTCCCTGATTCAAGATTTACGCAAAATAGATATTGATACCACCAATAAAGCGGCTGATTATCTTTGGGGCTATCTCACCATGATTCGCTCAGAGCAAGTGGAGATTTGAGAGGAGAAAACCATGTGTGAGTTTTGCGAGAAAATTTATCCTCTGAGTAAAGGCGGCCTTCCTGACGAGAACCTTATTACCTATGATGAGGTATTAGATCAGTTTGATATTTGGGTCGCCACTGCCGATCCTTATGACTCTGGACTTATCGAAAACGTAAAACATTGCCCTTATTGTGGGCGAGAGTTGAAAGGAGAAAACAATAATGCTGAAACTTGAAAATACCGAGGTCCTGGGCTGGGAACATGCGATCCGTGGAATGCGGAATCCGATGAATTCTTGGGAGAAGAGTGATTCTGGCTGGGATGTAATCTATCATTCTCCAGTAGACAAAAATGAATTTCTCCTAGTCAAGGATGACGATGAGTATGAATATTTTGTCGGTCCAAATGATCAGAAACTCATGATGAATTTGCGTAGCGCTGGGACGGATCATCGGAAGTTCATGCGGATGATTACCGTGTATGTCGATCTGACGGCTCCGCTGTACTGGTGGAAGGAGTTTGATACGTACAAGGTCGGGACTGTGGCGAACTCTTGCTCGACGATGCATAAGATCGCAGAGAAAGAGTTTACGCTGGAGGATTTTAGCCATGAACATTTGATCGACTATGATCTGTATGCGTGTGATGAATCTGAGTGTATGGTGTTGCAGGATGCTTCACATATTCGGTGTGGCGGCTTACAGCAACTGAATCTGACGATCAACATTCTGAACTTCTACCGCCAAAAGTACCTCGAAACCAAGTCTAAGCCGATGAAAAATGAAACGGCTCGGCAGGAACTTATGAAGAAATACTGGTGGCAGATGATCCAGTTGCTCCCGAGCTCTTACAACCAGAGACGGACGGTGATGCTCAATTACGAGGTCTTGGCCAATATCTACAAGAGCCGGCGGAACCACAAACTCGACGAATGGCATACCTTCTGCGATTGGATTGAAGAGCTGCCGTATAGCGAGCTGATTACAGGTCCGAGCCTCAAAGACATCCCCATTAGCAATGAGATTATGGAAGAGGCAAAGCGAAGAGTCCATGAGGAGTTAAATACACAGTGGGACAAGTTTTATGAAATGCACAGCGGCTATGAAAATGCTGAGCGTGCTGTGTTCCGAATCCGAAGAGAAGACGTCGATGCCGAAACATGGGACGCTCTCATGAAGGTGACCCAGGAAGGAAAGTCGTTCCATATCTTTGAGGAGGGCAAGCCTTTTGAGGTAGTTCCGATGAAAGAGGACTGTTAGGGGATGAAAAACAAACTTGATATTTTAGAGGAGCATTTACAGGCTTGGATGAAACGACATCCTTGCTGTTGGTGGCTCCTTCAAAAACTCGCAGATTTCTGGATATTTGTGCTAAAGGTTCAAATTTCCATTATGATCCTCTACCTATTGTTTTGGCGCTAAATATGACCACCGATTGACACCCTCCGGAGCAGCATGGTATGATGAATTTGAGGGCACCACATCGACCATGCGCAGAAAGCGCAGCTCCTATTATGGAAGGAGGTTGTAAGCTATGGCTGAGCGCAACAATTCTCGCCTTCTGGATGGTGGTGACGATTCCATGGGCATGACGGACAACCAGTACAAGGGAATGCTCCTTGACCAGTTGGAAGACTGGCAGGAGGTCCTGGATCTGGCGGTCAAGGCCGGGAACACCGAAATCCAGGAAAAGGTCGAGAAACAGATTCGCAAAATCAATGAAAAGCTGAAGTTCTAAACCTCGACCAAGGGGAGAGCCTACGGAAACGTGGGCTCTCTTCTTTTATATTTTGAAAGGGGTTGATTCGATGGAAAAATTACTTCGACTGGACGAGCAAGATATTATCCAGGTGCTTGCAGACCACTTCGATGTGGATCGGGCCAATGTGTGCTTGACGATTAAAAGCAAAACGGAGGGATACGGCCCTACTGAGCATCAGGTTTCGGAAATAAGCGCCGTCATCAAGGAGGGCTGAGCATGGACATTCCAGGAATACGATGTTTGACCTGCATCCACACCAAAGTTTGTTCGCTGAAACCCACCCTTCTCATGTATGAAATGATGGCGAAGGAGATGGGCATATCTCTACGCTGTCCAAACTACATTGATATTTCACGGCTTCGCCTGGAAAAGGAGGAACACAAAGATGACGCTCCATGAAAAGGTCGTCCTCTCTGCCTACACCGGCATTTTGATGTGTAGCATGGACGAGGTCCACAAATATATTGAAAAGCTTCTGGGCCGGCCGGTTTGGACGCATGAGCTGGCTTCGGAGGCACTTTGGGAGCAAATCAAGGAGAAGGCAAAACCCGATTTTCTCAAAATCATCGAATCATAGGAGGGCATGCTATGGCAAAGAACAAACCCAAAGTCGTACTCTACCTATGCGATCGCAAACGCTGCGGTGACCGGTGTCACTACCCCGACTGCCAACATACCACTGATATTTCGCATGCCATCAACGGCGGCGCCTTTCCAAATGGTTTCGAGAAGGTGGAGCATGGCAATGAAATTTATTTCGTAGAAAAGGAGAATCCAGAAGATGACAATCAATGATTACCAGCAGGCTGCTCTTCGGACTGAGTCCCGTATTGCCGCAGACCCTGTTCCTTACATCCGAGTTCTGGAGGGGCTTATGGGCCTTAATGGCGAGGCCGGAGAGGCCATCGATATTATGAAGAAAGTGCTTTTCCAGGATCACGAGTTTGATCGGGAGCATCTGGCCAAAGAACTTGGTGATATCGCTTGGTATTTAGCAATCAGTGCCGATGCCATTGGGTATAATTTGGAAACCATTTTCCAGATGAATGTGGATAAGCTCAAGGCCCGTTATCCCGATGGCTTTGATTCTGAACACAGCCAGCACCGCCGCACTGATGATATTTAAGGAGTGCTGTCATGCCTATCAGAGATAATGACCTGCTTGTCTACTTCGGCAAGTATTGCAAAATCTGCAAGCATGAAAAACTGGAGGAACATGAGCCTCCTTGCGACGAATGCCTGGAGCATCCAATAAATCTGAATTCTCATAAGCCCATCAATTATGAGGATAAGAACGACTGAGGTGATGTGTGATGAAATTGAGATTTGTGGGAGAAGACGGCTCCATGGGGCTGAGAAACGGCGAGGTCTATGAAACCCGCATCTTCATCAAGGGGGAATTTCTGTGGGTAGAGTGGAAAGTCAACCTCTTTTCCGTGAAATCCTGCCCCTACTCCTCTACTAAGGCATTTGCGCAGAACTGGGAGCTGGCAAGTACGATTTGAACAAGGAGGGTCGGTATGGCGCAAAAGAGAATTAAGATGGTGCGGCAAGATATTTTGGGTGATCGGCTACGGCTTCTCTATGATGACGGAACACAAGGGGTTCTGGATTATGGAGAGGCCGTTTCTCGTTCCAAGGCGCCCATTGGTCTTCAACCGGAGAGCTTTATCGGGCTCACGCTCAAGCAAGCCAAGATGAAACTCGGTATCAAGAATTGAGGTGGTTCCTATGAGTCAAGAATACGATTTATATTTACAGCGGCATAAAGCCAATGTGAAAAAGGGCTACGACTGGCTCTTCACTAACATGCCATGGCTCTTTGAGGGGCGACCGGACAGTGCTTGGCAGACCGAGTTTGAGCACGACGCCTCTAAATCAAATCCGGACGAGTACGAGGCCTATGATGCTTACTTCTACGGAGGCAATCGCTCCTATGCAGTTGTCCAAGCCTTCCAGTATGCTTGGCTGCTGCATATCCACCGCAATCCCCACCATTGGCAACACTGGGTTCTGATCAATGATGACCCCGGTGAAGGCGAAGTTCTGTTGGAGATGCCCTACAATTATATTATCGAAATGATCTGCGACTGGTGGGCCTTCAGCTGGGAGAAAGGCAACCTGAGCGAGATCTTTTCCTGGTATGACGACCACCAGGCCTACATCAAACTTCACCCCAAAACCCGGGAAACAGTGGAAGATATTCTTTGGGATCTCCGGGGCCGGCTTGGATTCAACGTCCTGGCTCACCATGGCGTCAAGGGTCAAAAGTGGGGCGTCCGCAACGGGCCGCCTTATCCGCTTGATAAAAGCAAGAAGTCTGGTACAATAGTGACAGATTCTATTGCTGCCGGAGAGGTTTCGCAAACCGTTAATAAAGATAAGCAGAAACGGCATTCAAAAAGTGATCACGAGCCCGGAAGAAGTTATCTTGATGGAGATATTGACTTTGCACAGCAGCTGGTCGACGAATACTCCGGAACTGGAACTCCAATCTGCAAGGATGGGAAATGGTCGCATCGCGAACGAATTACCGCCAAAGAAGACATTGGTACTTATGTGGATGTCGATGGCAATGAGACCAGAAGTGACAGAGCCATGATCATCTATTCAAAAACGGGCACTCATATTTACCCAATTAGAAAGGAGAATGACGATGAAACTTGAACGCTCACTCGAAGGGAAACAAGTACGAATCGTCACCACAGACAATGAAGTTCTGACCGGCGTTGTCGAGGATTATATTTTCCCAGAGGACAACGAGCCGGAAGGGGTTTCTGGTATCAATGTCTATAACTGCCCAAAACCTGGGGAATGGACTGGACTCAATGAAACTGATATCCAGTCTATTGAAATCATGAAATAGACGAAATCTCGCAAGAAAGGAGAAAAACCGTGATAACCATTCAAGGGCAATACAATACAGCCATCTGTTATACCAATGAGCTGGAAGGAGCGGCTCGGGAGCAGATTCAGGCGGTGTGTGACCAACCCGAGTTTGCGGGCTGTAAAATCCGTATCATGCCTGATGTGCACGCTGGAAAAGGCTGTACCATCGGCACCACCATGACCATCCAGGACAAAATCGTTCCCGGTATGGTAGGCGTGGACATTGGTTGCGGCATGGAGACGGTAGAACTGGCCGAGTGTGAAATCGACTTTGCTAAGCTGGACGCGCTGATCCGGGAGAAGATCCCCTTCGGCCGGGAAATCCGTGATATCCCCCATTTCCTCAATTCAGAAATTGACTTAACTCAACTTCGATGCGCCGACCAAGTCAATCTTGACCGAGCGATTCACAGTATCGGCTCTTTGGGCGGCGGCAACCACTTTATTGAGGTAGACCAAGCCGGGGACGGACGGCTGTTCCTGGTCGTTCACTCCGGGAGCCGGCATCTCGGAACGGAGGTAGCCGACTACTATCAGAATGAAGGGCGCAGGGCTCTCTGGGGTGGAGCTAAGCATCAGATTCAGGAGACCATCGCAAAGCTCAAAGCTGAGGGGCGCTTCCGAGAGATCCAGAAAACTATCACGGCTCTGAAAAAGGAGCATGAACTGGATATTCCAAAAGACCTCGCCTATGTGGAGGGCAAGCTGTTCGACGACTACATCCACGATATGAAGTTGACGCAGCAGTTTGCGGTGCTCAATCGGAAAGCTATGGTGGACGTCATCCTGGAAGGTATGGGCCTTACTGCGGTGGATATTTTCACCACCATCCATAACTACATCGATACGGACGCCATGATTCTCCGGAAGGGCTCCGTATCTGCCAAGAAGGGAGAAAAGCTGCTTATCCCTATCAACATGCGAGACGGCAGCTTGATCTGCGTTGGCACAGGGAATGAGGACTGGAACTGCTCTGCTCCGCACGGAGCCGGACGCCTCATGAGCCGTCGAGCAGCGCTTAACACCCTATCTATGGAGGAGTTCCAGAATGAGATGAAGGGCATCTACACAACTTGCGTGGTGCCCGACACTCTGGATGAATCTCCGATGGCCTATAAAAGCATAGAGGAGATCGTTTCCCAAATCGGGCCTACTGCAATCATTGTAGAACGCATCCGCCCTGTCTACAACTTCAAAGCCTCTGATTAAACCGAATAAGGAAAACTTGAAATGCCTCGAATTGTGTAACAGCAGTTCGGGGCATTTATATTTTCTGGAGAGGAGCGGCATGAAGGGAATTTATAAAAGACCAGTAAGTTGCTCTCCTTGCATCGACATGGACTGGATGACCCCAGAAACCTGCGCCGAATGCGAGCGATTGCGACGTGAAGAGGTTGATATTTTACAGCTTGGCGTCGGGTTCTTTGCAAACAAGGCAATTATCAAGAGGCCGGACGGTACCTTGGCGACAGTTTCGCTCAACGAATTAACTATTACGGATTGATATTTTGAAAAGGAGAAAATCGCTATGGTTGATACAAGGGGTCTAAAAAAGTCCGCTGTTCTGGCAGCACTTTATAACGCTTCTAAGCCGCAAGGGTTGGGGTTTCTACATTTCGATCCTGTTCCGATGACTGAGGAGGAGGCTGAAGAGCTTTTGAGAATGGGTACCTACTTCGATTATCTCAAAGGTCGCGTCATGAAGGTGGATCTGAGCAATGACGATTGTTTTGAAGAATGGCTCTACGATCGGGATAACGGAAACGGGGCGGCACAGAGAGCCATCAATCAACTTCGTGGCTTATAAAACATCTTGATATTTTTGAAAAGGAGAAAAAACATGGACGAGATGAATGTAAAAGCAGTCGAGACTACGGAAAACAAGGAAATTCGGCCGAAGATCATCGCGGTGGACTTCGACGGCTGCCTGGTTACGAGCAAGTTCCCCGAGGTCGGCGATCCCATCAACAAGACCATCTTCAGGCTCAAGCAGGAGCAGGCCAATGGTGCCAAGGTCATCCTCTGGACCAACCGGCGGGATAAGCCCCTGGACGACGCGGTGAAGTTCTGCGAAGAGCAGGGTATCCATCTGGACGCGGTCAACGAGAACCTGCCGGAAATCATCGAGGCCTTTGGCGGCGATACCAGAAAGGTATTTGCCAATGAGTATTGGGATGATCGGGCCGTCTATATGGCCGAGGAGGAAGACGACTGGGCATCTCGGGAGATCGCCCTTGCCTGCCAGAGTGAGCGGGAGGCCTCGGAGGGTACGGATGACTGGGACTATGGCGTGGCCTGCTATGAGAGTGCGCTGCGGGCCTATCGGAGTCTGATGCAGGATGGTCACTCCGGGTTTAGCATCCAAATCACAAAGAGTATTCTTAACCGCCTGATTGACGGCAAGTGCTTGACGCCCATCGAGGACACGGAAGATATTTGGAATGAGGTAACCGAGGAAATGGATGTCAAAGACAGACATCGGGAATTCCAGTGCAAGCGCATGTCCTCCCTGTTCAAGACGGTCGCTTCAGACGGCACAACTACTTATTCCGACGTGGATCGAGTCTGTGGGGTCAATGCCAATTCGCCTGATGTGGCGTTTACGAACGGCCTGATGACCCGCCTCATTGACAAGCTCTTTCCCATCACCATGCCCTATCTGCCCTCCACCAAAAAATATCGCGTCTTCTCCGAGGACTTCCTGGTGGACCCCAAGAACGGGGATTATGACACCATCGCCTACCTTTATATTCTCACACCCCATGATAAGCGGATCGAGTTGAACCGCTACTTCAAAGAGGAGGGTGGTAAGATGGTCCCCATCGAGAAGGCGGAGTACGAGGAGAGAAAGACGAAGCGGGTGGATAAGAAATGAAACGTGGATGGGATGATATTTTGCATCTACTGTTCAATGCTGTCGGTATTCTTGCCATTCTCGGCCTGATCTTCTTTATAAAACTGCTCTACGATTTTGTGAGGTGGTTATTTTGAAAGACTTCGACACAGTATTGGTCGGTTTTGACCATAGCCAGGGCGATCCTGCGGTGCTGATCGTTGGTCGAAAGGCGCCCCGGGATAATGTTCAGATCATCAATCAGTTCCAAGGCAAAGAAGCTGAGGAACTGTATCAGAAACTTGTTGGAGAGGAGAAAAAGGCATGACAATCGCTGGTTGGTTTGGATTTGGACTTTTTGCCGCACTTATTTTGTGTGCCGGAATTTTGGGGGCTATCCTGATTGAAAACATCCCAAGAAAAATCATCAGCGTGGTGGTAGCCATTTTGCTGATTCTGGGTCTGTTCTTCGGCATGCGCTGGTACTTCCAGAACACTGCATCTGGTCAGAGAGCCCTGACAGATCAGAAAAGCGATTTGAACAATGGGCTCGAACGGACGGTGACGATCTATACGGCTGATGGAGAAATCATCGCGCAGTATACCGGAAAGATTGATATTGAGGGAAATGACGGTGGCTATGTCCTCTTTGACTATGAAGGGAAACGCTATACCTACTACAACTGCTTTGTGGAGTCCATTGCCGAAATTGGGCCTTGATATTTATAAAAAGGAGAAAAACATGAAACGCATTTACGCCGGCGCGCTCTTGTGCGCCATTTTGTCGTTAGGACTGCGAATCTATTGAAGGTGAGGAAACGCCATGACAGTTTATATCGCCGGGAGACAGACGGGCAAAACAATCTATTTGATTTGGATGTCCGCAAAGACAGGCGCCGTTATTGTGGCCCCGACTTATCAAATGGTGAGCTACATCGACCAGATGGCCCGCAAACTTGGATTGAAAATTCCGCCACCCATCTCGGTTGTTGAATGGGCTCAGATGGTAGCCCGCAAGCAAGCCCACTCAGAGCAAAGATATTTAGTGGACGAGCTGCAAATGGTATTAAGCCAGATGAATGTGGAGGCGGCAACGCTTAACGAAGACTATAAGGAGGAAGTTCACATGTTTGGAGTAAAAGAAACCTGCTGCACCAGATGTAGCCATCGGGATGTATGCCAGTATAAAGAGGAGTATCTGGCAGCCCAGCATGCTGTGGATGAAGTTAGCGTCCATCTCCCCACAAAGGATGACAACTCTGTTCGGTCTATTCGGCTCCGTGATATTCCCTGGATCGAGCCGGTGGAACTGAAGTGCCGGCATTTCCGAAAGGATGTTGGAGCCCAGCGGTGTGGATCTGGGGCGGAAGGTTAATAGCAGTACAAAAAAAAAACAGGAGGTACATTAAATGAAGAAAATCATTACTTTGCTGATGACTATGGGATTGATATTCTCCCTTTCGGCCTGCGGAGAACCCAGTGGCCAACATCAAGACATGGTTTCCACCCTCGACACTGTGAGCGATCTCCAGGAGCGCCAGCCAACGCCGACTGACCTCGATTTCTCTCTGGAGCGCTATAACCTAATCCGCCGGGCCTATTGGGTCAACGGGCAGCGAGAAAAGGCTGCGGCCGTGGTTTGCCAGGTAGAAAAGCCCCTTGGATACATTGTGCTCTTTACTGAGAGCGGCAGCGTTGTGGGGCGGTTTGTAGTTGATGGTAAGGTCAGCAGTCTGAACAGTTACTTAACGCCGGATAGCGAGGCGTATTCCTCTGAGTATCGGCTTGATTGGGTCGCCGACGTGGACGGCTCCTATGGAGAGAACGATGCTGGGATATTCTTCTTTACTCCAGATGGTAAGTATGTCGAATGGACGGGCACCTACCTTTATTCTGACATTCCCTTTGAGGTGGACGATCCTGTCGTGAAGGTCGGAGGGTAACATCATGAGAAAGGCGTTGAGCATTGTGGGGGCGGTTGTAGCGGCCGCCCTCATTTGCGTTTTCTTGATATTTCTGGGCTGGGGTGACACCTGGCTCGGAAATCAAGTGGACTATGTGGATCAGAAGATTGACGATGCCACGAACTATGAAACCCGAAAAACTGTGGAGGACAGCTGCCGGGCGATGATCGCCTCCTATGAGGCCGACAAGCTGACCTATGAGCAGTATAAGGACAGCGAAAGCGACGAGCAGCGGTCTTGGGCAGACCAGGCGAAAATGCGGGCCAACCGTACAGCCGCGAACTATAACAACTACATTCTCAAGAACTCCTATGTCTGGAGCGGAAACATTCCGGAAGATATTTTGGCAGAACTTCCGATTATTGAGTAAAACAGGAGGATACAATCATGCGCAAATTACTCAGAAGTATGGCCAAGGCCGAGATGGTTCGCCGTGGATATTCTAAGGTGAACCGCAGAATTGGTTACGGCAGTTGGCGGGCCGTCATCAACGCTTATCCCATCAATCTGGTAACTGGTAAGAAGATGGCTGGAAACTACCGCGGCCAGAAGAAGTACCCGAAGGGGCACACGTCCCATCTCTTTGTGTACTGAGCGGGATTGATATTTGTGGAAGGAGAGGTGTCAAATGTGGAAACGAGAACTCTTGAAAAATAAGCTCTACGCTTTGCTGCTGGTTGGGCTCTCTTTGCCTGTGATGTTTCTCGATGGGGACGCGACTGCGACAGTGCTGATGCTGTTCTTCGCTGTCCCCTTATTCTTTGCCAAGGAAAATTGGATTATGGGAGGGAGCCACAGCTATGCATATCAAGAAAGCCGGAGGAAAAGTGTACGGGGCCGTGCTCACTGCGGCAGAGAAAAAGGCGATGGATATCGAGATCCAGAAGGAGCTTGCGGAGTACGACAGAAAACACATCGCCGAAATCGACGCGACCATTCTGTGGGTGCTGCATGAACAGTTCGGGTTCGGGGCTCAGCGGCTTCGGACTTATTACGATGCCTTCCATGACCGTATCAAGGAGCTGGTCAGTCGGTATGAGATGGAAGACCAGGATGATATTTGGCTCTGTACGCAGATGCTAAAGCGAATTGGCGTCGACATCGAAGCATGGCATAAGGAGAGCGACCATGGGACTTGATGCTTTTGGAAGAATAGTGCGGGACATTCGCCTGGTTCGAGCAATGCTGCTCTATGATATGGCGAAGGATCTTAATATTTCACCGGCCGAGCTGTCCGCTATCGAATGCGGGAGAAAACCTGTCCCAGATTGGTTCATCTCCAAACTGCAAGAAAAATACGGCATCAGCGATATGCATGCCCAATCGCTTATCAAATTCATGAACGAACGGGGTGAGAAAAATTGTCCTGGAATGATCGAAAAAACGCAGAGGGTTATTCAGATTCCACAGCTTACCAAGCTCTGAAGAATATCGAGGCCGAGGAGGAGCGGTTCCATAAGCTGCTCTATGCCATCTTTGATATTTGCGAACTGGCAGACTTTGAGATCGAGGGGCGGATTGTTCTGGTGGACAAGCGCTCCGGAAAGGTTTGGAGGTGATAAGTTTTGGGACTATCCAGACTGGCAGCGAAGTGTAGAGCGTGTCCGCATGTATCCACCTGTGATCATAAGCAGATGGAGGCGCTTGGATATTTACCGTTGCCGGAGCCGACGATTAAGACTCAGGTAGACCGAACGGTTCAGATCGACAACCTGTTAAGGGCACTCAACTGCTGTTATACCAATATGCGGGCAGGCTTTTCCAAATCCCAAAACAATATTTGAGAGGTGATGACCAATGACTATGGAAGAGGCTTTGGCGGTTATTCAGAAGATTGCGGACGCTTGGAATACCTTTGGCCAGGCAATGGAAAACGTCGCACAGGCGCTCCAGGATATGTTCCGCGGCCTGACTGATAGCAATGAACTCTGGCCCAAACGCAACGGAGTACCGCCTAAAAAGTATGGCATGTCTCGGCATCGGCGGGTTCGTCCCCTTCTCGCTACCAATTTGTACCGGTGACCCCTCGAAATCGGCCTTATCAGCGACGTGCTTTTTGAGAGATAGCCCTGATTAGAGCTTGATATTTTGGCAAGAAGAGGCAATGGAGGGTACGGACGTGGGCGACTTTGCAGCAGGATTCGACCGAAAAGTGAGCCAAAAGCTGCTACTATTACTGTTAGTAGCAGGTCAAATTTGGAGTATTTTGCTGGCCACTTTTAGTCTGAAAACTGGCCATTTGCCCACTTTTGATTTGAAACTGGCCAGAAATCTTCAAAATCTTGCATGAAAACAAGGCCGAAAATGGCGGAAAACTGGCCATTTGCCCACTTTCTGCCCACTTTTATTTTCAAAAGTGGCCAGGCTGAAACCCTTGGGGCGCAAGGGTTTGCGGGTTTTCTGGCCAGTTTCCCACTTTTTCTCTTCACTTAAATGCGAAAAAAAATATTAAAAATTATATAAAGTGACGAAAAAAAGTGGCCAACTGGCCAGCAAGGGAATTTTGATGGGTTTGATGGATATTTACAGCCTTAGAGTGCTAGGTTTATCCACCTTTCAAAATCTCTCTTCCAAAACGAATGGAGGTGTGCTATACTGGCAATGCGACACAGTTTCATATATTTTCAGTCTATGGGGAAATGCTTTGGCAAAAGGTGTTTTCTCTCTTACTCGTTATACCCATAGGCTGAAATGAGATTGTGTCGCAACAATGGAGAGATGCGCTTTTGCAAGGGTGCGTCTCTTCATGGGGCGCACTCTTTTATTTTGCCCAAAGGAGGGATTGCCTATGGCCAAGCCAAAGAAGCCAAATGGTAATATCGGAGGTACGCTTGGTCTTGTCGCTGGGATTGTCGGCGCCGTGACTCCGCTTGCCGTCGAGCTTATCGACCGGATTCCCAAAAAGGAAGAACTTAGCCCTTCTGAAGAATTGATATTTATGCCTGAGCTCTGCTCCAAGAAGTTCCCCCTGAAACTGGACGAGGCCAAAGAACTTTTAGAGAGCCGCGGCCTGAAAGCGTTACCCATCGAAGTTCGTCTTCGAGACGCTTGCGTCAAATACAAAGATTGCTTTGAACTCCAGGTGGTTGGTTCTGACCGAAAACCCAACTCAAAGTTAAAACCTGGCGACACGGTCATTGTTCAGTATGTGACCCAGGAAGTAATTGACGAGAGTCGGCGGATATTTGAAGAGGCTGAGAAACAGAAGGCTGCTTTGAAACAGGAGCGCGCAGTTAAGCGGGCCGAACAGATGGAGCGTGCCAAAGCCGTTGCGGGAGATACTGCCGCCAAGGCAAGAGCCGGCGTCGAGAAGATGATCCGCCGTGACAAAAAGAAAGAACTTGGAAAGGAGAACTCCCATGAGCAGGAATAGCGGAAAGAAACGGAGTACAGCCGGACTAATCCTGGACGTTATCCTCACCCTTTGTACCGGAGGTCTCTGGCTGATCTGGATTCTGATTCGGTATCTGAGGAACAACAGCTGATGAATATAATATGGATATTTGCAACTTAGCCGGGGTGCCTGATGGTGCCTCGGCTTTTTTCGTTTCCGCCGAAAATGCAGTCGCCTTTATGGGAGGCGATAGTATGAAACTCAACTTTGGAAACCCGACCCAACTACTTATGACGTTTACCACGTCGATGGTGGCGGCGATTGGAACTGCTGCCGGCGCCACGATCTGGCAATCGTTTGGCAAACCGAAGGTCGAGAAAATTGCTGAGGAAAATAGTAAGCCGAAACGAAAAATAGGATTTACGATCGAATAAGATTTGAGCCGCTAACACAGCGGCTCTTTTCTTTTGCGCAGATTGATATTTGGCTGATTTTTCTTTCCGCGAAAAAAACAGACTCTTTTATGGAGAGGAGAGAGATATGTCGCGCATATCCTATTCTTTCTATCACTTTTATCAGAAAGGAGGCCTGTTTCATGGCCAGAAGCGCGAGACTGGAAAGCGGATTTCAGGACAGACTGATTGCCAATCTGAAAACGATCTTCCCCGGCTGCATGGTCTTCAAGATGGACCAGCGTCAGGGCATCCCTGACCTGCTCATTCTTTATGGCAAAAAATGGGCCTCCCTTGAGTGTAAGAAATCTGCAAGCGCTAAGAGACAGCCGAACCAAGAGTATTATGTTGGGAAGATGAATGAGATGTCCTTCTCCAGATTCATTTCCCCGGAGAACAAGGAGGAAGTGCTGGATGAACTTCGCAAAACACTCCAACCTTGAGGGGCAGCATGCCTTTCTTAGCGCCAGTGGTTATCACTGGATCAATTACTCAGAAGAGAAGATTGCCGATGCTTACGCCAAATACCGGGCGGCTCAGCGCGGGACGGCTCTTCATGCTTTTGCGGCTCAGTGTATCAAACTGGGTCAACGGCTCCCCAAATCCCAGAAGACGTTAAACATGTATGTGAATGACGCCATTGGGTATAAGATGACCCCCGAGCAAATCCTATATTATTCCCCGAACTGTTTCGGAACTGCCGACGCCATTTCCTTTCGGAAAGACATTCTTCGGATTCATGATTTGAAGACCGGCGAGACCCCAACACACATGGAGCAGCTTATGGTTTACGCGGCCCTCTTCTGTTTGGAGTATGACTACAAACCAAACGAGATTGAGATGGAACTGCGTATTTACCAGAACGACACTATCCTCTACCATAAGCCTACCATCGAGGATATTTTCCCCATTATGGATCGCATTGTTACGTTCGACAAAATCATCAACAGTATTAAGGAAGAGGAGGAATAAGCCATGGACCCCATTGTGGAAGACATTTTGATGCACTATGGCGTCAAGAGGCGCTCTGGTCGCTATCCCTGGGGTTCTGGCGAGAACCCTTACCAACACGGCGGAGATTTCCTGGCCCGTGTGGAAGAACTTGAGGCGCTTGGTAAATCTCAAAAGGAGATTGCCGAGGAACTGAAGATGTCTACCACCGACCTCCGCATGCAGGTTCGTGTAGCAAAGCATGAACGCCGTGCCTTACAGGCTGAGCGAGCCAAGTCCCTTCGGGAAGAGGGTAAGACGCTGGACGAGATTGCCAAGATCATGGGGTATAACAATGACTCCTCTGTCCGCGCCCTGCTCAATGAGAACACCGCGAGCAACAAGAATAAAGCCCTTGCCACCGCCGAGGCTCTAAAGAAGGAGTTGGCGGTCAAAGGTGCTCTTGACGTGGGCGAGGGTGTGGAGCAGCAGCTTGGCGTTTCCAAAGGTGTACTCCAGGAGGCGTTGTTCATTCTGGAAACTGAGGGTTACAACCGCTATGGCGTTGGCGTCCCCCAGGTGAACGACCCGAAGAAGCGAACCATCACACCGGTTATCTCCGTTCCCGACATTGAACAGCGCGACGCCTACCAGAACCTGGACATTATCAAGTCGGTCGGCGATTATCATTCTGCTGATGGAGGTGCATCCTGGGACAAGCGGGAATATCCGGCCAGCATTGATTCCAGCCGGGTAAAAATTCGTTACGGCGATGAAGGCGGCACCTCTAAGGATGGCGTCATCGAACTTCGCCGTGGTGTGGCCGACCTCGATTTGGGGGATTCCCACTACGCCCAGGTTCGTATCCTTGTAGATGGAACCCACTATCTGAAAGGCATGGCCATGTACTCTGACGACATGCCCGACGGTGCCGATATTGTGTTCAACACGAATAAACATTCCAGCACACCTAAGATGGACGTTATGAAGAAGATTCAGGATGATCCGGATAATCCCTTCGGTGCGTTCATCAAGGCCAATGGTCAAAGCTACTATCCTGACCCCAACGGAAAGTACACAGACCCCATCACAGGAGAGAAGAAATCTCTTTCGGCCATCAACAAGCTGAAGGAGGAGGGTGACTGGGACAAAATGAGCAAGAACTTATCCTCCCAGTTTCTTTCTAAGCAGCCCATCAAGTTGATTCAAAAGCAGCTGGATCTGACCTATGCTGATGCTGCCGATGAATTCGACGAGATTTGCTCCCTGAACAACCCCACCATCAAGCGAAAGCTGCTGATGGACTTTGCGGACGAGTGTGATTCCGCCGTTGTCCACTTGAAAGCGGCTGCCCTCCCCCGGCAGAGTACGCAAGTGATCCTCCCCATCACAAAAATGAAGGAGACGGAGATCTATGCCCCCAACTATCGGAACGGAGAGAAAGTTGTCTTGATTCGCTACCCCCATGGTGGCACCTTTGAGATCCCCGAACTGACGGTCAACAACAAAAACCAGTCAGCAATCTCAATTCTGGGCAAGAACATTCGCGACGCCGTCGGTATCAATCCAAAGGTGGCGGAGCGGCTCTCCGGGGCCGACTTTGACGGCGACCAGGTAGTTGTCATCCCTGTGGGCGGGAAGGTATCGGTAAAATCCACCCCCGCCCTGGATGGTTTGAAGGACTTCGACCCAAAAGTTGAATACTCCACTGAGGGGAAGACCGGTGTCCGGCTCCTCTCAAAAGCAGCCACCCAGATAGAGATGGGTAAGATTTCTAACCTGATCACGGATATGACCTTAAAAGGGGCCCCCGAGGAAGAAATCACTAAGGCTGTTAAGCACAGCATGGTCGTCATCGACGCGGCCAAGCACAAACTGGACTACAAGCGGTCTGAGATCGAGAACGACATCCCCACCCTTCGGAAACGGTGGCAGGGCTACATAGATCCTGAAACTGGTAAGGAAGTGGGCGGGGCCTCCACCCTGCTCTCTCGGAGAAAGCAGAATGTTTCTGTTCCGGAGCGTCAGGGTAGCGGTCGTATCGACAGGGAGACGGGTAAGGTTATCTACAAGGAGTCTGGTCGAACCTATGTGGACCCGAAGACTGGGAAAACAGTTCCCGCCACAACGCAAATCAAACTTTTGGAGAAGACCGACGACATCCGAACCCTATCCTCCGGAACTGTTCAAGAGGACGCCTATGCCGATTACGCGAACCGTATGAAGGCGCTTGCCAATCGTGCAAGACTGGAATACTTGGCGACACCTACTCTGGTGCGCAATGCGAGCGCGGCTAAGGCTTATGCTCCTGAAGTTACCAGACTGACCAGCGCCCTGAAGACTGCTCAGCTCAACGCCCCTCGTGAGCGTGAGGCTCAGCGTATCGCCAATGCTCAGGTAAAGGCAAAGATCCAGGCCAACAACATCGCCGACAAAGATGAAATCTCCAAGATTCGTCGTGCCGCAATCAGCGATGCTCGTGTTGCTACTGGCGCAAGCGGAAAAGGAACACGAATTACAATCTCTGATGGTGAATGGGAAGCTATTCAGGCTGGTGCGATCTCTGACACAACTTTGAAAGAGATCCTTCGCTATGCCGATCCTGATGTTGTTCGCGCCCGTGCAACTCCAAGAGCATCGACGCAACTGTCTGAAGCTCGCATCAACCGGATCAAGGCGATGGCAAACTCTGGCTGCACTAATGCCGAGATCGCCGATGCTTTGAACCTTTCATCTTCTGTTGTTTCCAAGTATCTCAATGAGTAAGAAAGGAAGTGAGAGCGAATGGAAACGTGTATGCTTACAACGACTGATAACCCGTATGATCCCTTTACCCAGTATGAAGCCTGGTATCGGTTCGACGAAGACAACGGGTATCACTCCTGCGCTTTCTTAGCGCGTATCGCCCGTACTTCCGATCAGCTCTCTGAGCAGGAGAACATGGAAGAAATCGAGCGAGCTATCAATGACATCATCAAGTACGACCACCTGGGTATCTACAAAAAGGTAAAGCGGAAGTTAAACCCTGACCCTGCCGCGACCATGTGACCTCAAAAGCCCATAAAATCGGGAAAAGAAATGTTCTCTGATTCAGAGTGCATTTCTTTTTGTCATTTTTGAGGAAAATTCCTGAGATCGAAACCAATTATAGGGCTCTAAACGCATGAAAAGGGTATAGGGGGACCCCTCTAAAATGGCACCCCCCATGCATCGCGGTGGTCTTTGAAAATTCTCCGGGGGATATTTTTGAAAAATGGCTTCGGTTTTGGGGCG
>ENA-ORMR01001391-ORMR01001391.1-human-gut-metagenome-genome-assembly--contig:-NODE-1391-length-18802-cov-3.970075_pt1 | contig 18802 bp, 20 predicted proteins | sample MGYA00242107_ERZ509003 | MGnify/ENA primary metagenome ERZ509003 (study PRJEB26280, sample SAMEA2338699) | human gut metagenome | biome: human gut; feature: human-associated habitat; material: faeces... | reverse complement strand
TACATCCCGCCATATCTGCATCTGTAAAGTTGCAGTATGTCATTTCCGCATAGCTGCAGTCCGCACCGTTCAAAAGAGCGTCTGTAAAATCGCATTCGATTACTCTTGCACGCGTAAAATCAACTGATGTTAAGTCAGCATTGTTGAATTTTACAAAAGATAACGCACAGTCCGCAAATGAACTTGAATTTAAATCAACATCTGTAAAATCTATTTCTGCGAGATTTATTCCGGAGAAATCAACTTCACTTAAGTCAACTTCTTCCTGTTCCTGTTTCCATTCATTAAATTTTTCGGGATATTTTTGTAATAATTCGACTAATTCTTCTTTCGTGTAATCAATCATTTTATTCTCCTTATGTATATTTTATATTAATTCTTAATCAAATCCATCTGCATTGCCAGTAATACGGCTTGAGTCCGGCTTGCTACATTCAGTTTCTTAAAGATACTATTAAGGTGACTCTTTACGGTTACCTCTCTTAAAACTAATTTTTCGGCTATATCTTTATTATTTGCACCTTTTGCAGCTAATGTCAAGACCTCGCGTTCACGTGCCGTTAAAGTTTGCAAAGCTTCATGCGATTTAAAACTGATTTCGTGACCTGCATTTTGTTGTTTTGCCCATTCGCTGCGGCGCAAAACAGCCTCGATACGCGCCAGCAAATTAGGCAGCACAAAGGGTTTTGTGATGTAATCGTCAGCACCGTTTTTCAAACCGGCAATCACTTTCTGTTCTTCTGAAACAGCTGTAATCATGATAACCGGAAGGTATTTTGTTTTTTTATGGCTTCTAATTGCTTTTAAAGTCTGCCAGCCGTCAATATTCGGCATCATAACATCCAATAAAACCAAATCAAAATCATTTTTTTCGGTTGTTAGAATTTCAAGTGCCTGCAAGCCGTCAATCGCAACACGAACATTATACCCGTAATAAGGCAGTGCATCTTTCAAGTATTTAGGATTATCGTCGACTAACAAAATATTTGCAGGGGAAGACATCTTAATTCCTTTACACAATATTATTTTTAAGGGCTTTTAGGGCAGCCTGCAGTCTGTCATCAACTTCAAGTTTTTGCAGAATGCTTGCTACATGGGCTTTTGTAGTATTAATACTTATAACCAGAAGCTGAGCGATTTCCATATTTGAATAGCCTTCGGTCATAAGTTTCAGAATTTGTTTTTCACGTGAAGTCAAATCATAATCTTTGCTGCTTGTTTCAGTATCAAAACCGCGTGAACTGGTTGAAGCTTTTAAAACAATATGCGCAATACTCGGGTCGAACCAGGCTGCGCCGTCGGCAACTGATTGAACTACAGCAACAAGTCTTTGCGGATTAATTTCTTTTGAGCAATACGCATTTGCTCCGGCTTTTAAGCTGTTTAAGACTTCTTTTTCATCATTATGCGAGGTAAGAATAATGACTTTAACATCCTTGTTAGAGTCACGAAGTTTTTTAGTTGCGTCAATGCCGTTCATGCCGGGAAGCCCCAAATCCATAACAACAACATCAACAGGATGTTCGTTAAAAATTTCGAGCGCCTTTTCTGCTGAATCGGCTTCGTAAATATTTTCAACATAATCAACGCCCTCAAAAGTTGTCTTGAGGCCGAACCTTGTTAATTCATGATCTTCTACAATAAGGATATTTATTTTCATATACTGAGTTCCTCTTTTGCAGGGCTGTAATCAGGATTTAGCTTAAGACTTTTCTGGAAATTTACATTTGCATCTTTGGTAAAACCTTCAGCTTTTGCAATCAACCCTTGATAATAATAATATCTAAAATCATTTTCGTCAATATACCCCGCGATTGCAAGATAAATCTTTGCCTGACGTAAATTCTGCTTTTCTATTTCAACCCTTGCCAAATCAATCCATGCGTCTTTATAAGCAAGATTTAATGCCAGAGATTTTTTTAAATACGGTACTTCTCTGTCTTTGTCGTAAAGCGCCATATGGTAATAAGCCTGATAACAATCGGAATTGTTTTTTAAGATTTTTGCAAAAATTTCTTTTGCTTTTTTATCCTTCTCAAGCATTTGATAAGTTTCGGCTGTTCTCACAAGCGGAATAGAAGAAATTTTTTCGTTATCAGCCGCCCGCTCATAATATTTCAGTGCGGTTTTGTAATCCTTGTTTCTATAACTTATGTCGCCCAAAACCAGCAATGCAGTTACATTGTTTTTATCCAGTTTATAAGCTTTCTGGGCAATATCCTGCGCCTTTTCAAATTCCTTCATATCAAAATAAACACGTGAGAGCAGGGCATAAACCTCGCGGTTTGTTTTTTTCTTGTTTGAACCCGCGCTTTGAAGTGTTTTCAGAGCTTTGTTCAACTCTTTTTCGTAATAATAATAATATCCGAGATGATAATTTTTCAAACTTTCATTCTTCTGAACTTTGAAAAGAATATATTGTTCCAGCGAATTAACTTTGTTTGCGTATTCAGTTGTAAGCAGAGGCTGCTGCTTTATTGCTTTAACAATTTTCAAAGCATTTTGAGGTTTTTTGCCTTGAGAGAGAATTTCGGCTTTAAGCTTGCTGTAATTTATATTTTGCGGATTTTTGGCAATTGCCGTATCAGCATATTTCAAAGCCGCCTCATTATTGCCGGATTTTAAAGACCCGAGAGCTGCAAGATAGTTTGCATAGTCGCTTCCCTGCATCAAAATTGTATTTTTAACAAGTTCTGCTGTAGCTTCACGGCTTTGGTCATTGTAGATGATATTTGAAAAGATTTCTCCAAGATAAACTTCGTCTGATTTAGAAAGTTTTGCTGATGGGAAATAGAAACGTCTTATCTCATCATTTAGAAGATTTGAGATATCTTTGTCGCGAACTTTTCCCAGAGCAAGCTCTGCAAGATTAAAAAAGCCTATGTCAGCCATTTTCGTAGCAAGTTGCAGGTATGCATAATCACTCTGGCTAATACTTTCTATTAAAACATGAAAATCCGCATAAGCCGCTCTTACATTGCTTTGCATAAATCTGTTAAGACCGATTGCGTATTGATTGTAAATATCGTTTTTGCTGAGTGCAGCTTTTTTAGGTTCTATAAATGTCAAATCAACAGAAGGTGACCCGGAAAATGGATTTGCCGGTTGAATTCTTGCATAAGGATTTTGCGCCCAAGCTCCTGCATTGCTGAACAAAAACATTATTAATATTGTTAACTTTATTCTGTTTTTTATCAAAACACGAATCCCCTAGCTCTGTATATTACCAGAATAATAGTAATTAAACAAATCTACAATACCTTGTTGTTCAGAATTTACATTTTCGTTAACGATATAATCAAAAATATTTCTGAGATTGTATTTGCTGAGGGTTTCACAATCTTCAGGCTTGAAGCTGTTATGGTTTTCTGTCAGAAAGACTTTTATAATTTTGTCGCATGAGATTTTCAAAAATACCTCAACAAGATTTTTATCAAAATGAGTTCCGGAATCCTTAATCAGAATATCAATTACATTTTTAATCGGCATTTTGTCACGGTAGTGGCGGCGCGAAGTTATGGCGTCAAAAACGTCTGCAACTGCCAGAATTCTTCCGCCATAAGGAATTTCTTCACCTTTCAAATGTCTGTAATAGCCTGTTCCATCGTATTTTTCATGGTGAGAGCAGGCAATTTCAGTGATAATCCTGAAATCGCTAGACATACTGATGTTATCAAGAATATTGTGCGTGATTTTCACATGTTCCTGAATATGGCTGTATTCTTCCGGCGTGAGTTTTCCTTCTTTTTGCAAAACGCTGTCGCGAATACCGATTTTTCCGATATCGTGAAGAATTGCGGCTTTTTCAATAAGTTCTTTTGTTTTTTCGTTAAGTTTTAATTCATCTGCAAGCAGCATTGCATAAAGTTTAACGCGGGTTGAATGACCTGCCGTAATTTTATCGCGCGCATCTATTGAGGAGGCAAGCGTATTGATAAAGCTTTCAAACAATTGTTTCTGCTCTTTATAAAGCTCTTTCTGCTGTTCGAAAAGCTGTGCGTTTTCAAGTGCAATGCTTGCACTCCCGCCGATTGCGACAAGCAAATCCTCATCATTTTTTGTAAAGACTCCGCTCGCTTTGTTCAAAACCTGAAACGCGCCGATAATTTCCTGATTATTATTTTTTATCGGCATGCAAAGAATTGTTTTTGTTCTGTAGCCGGTTTTTGAGTCAACATCTTTGTTAAATCTTGAGTCATTATACGCGTCTGCAATATTTAAGGTTTCTCCGGTTTTTACAACATAGCCGGCAAGCCCTTTGTCAGCCGGGAAACGGATTTCCTGACTGTCCATGCCTAAGGCAACTTTTGACCAGATTTCATTTCTTTCTTTGTCATAAATAAACACCGTGCATCTATCAGCCTGCATAGCATTTTTGGTTTCCTCGGCAATGACCTTCAAAAGCACGTTTATATCAGTCAATGCTGTAATTGAACGGCCGATTTTAACAAGTGATACAAGCGGGTCGTTCTGAACCGGAATTGTAAAATCGCTTCCTGTTTTAAGCTGCTTTATGCGGCCTAAAATATAATTCAACAGACCGAATTCGTCTTCTTCCAATGCAAAGATTTTAGCATTTTCATAATGAAGAAGTGCAACCTTATCATTTTTCTCCGCAAAGCAAATGCTTCCGGAAACGAATTCATTAACAAGTTTTGCGGTTGTTGAATTTGAATAGTCAGCCATATAAGCACCGTCATGAATCAGTGCAAGTGAATTTCTGTAATTATTTCTGTCAATTATATAATCTGTCAGCCCTAAAAAGCTTAAACACACAGAAATATACCCAACTGAATTTTTACTTTTAAAAATATTCATAGCATTTATAAAATCTTCTTTTGCCTGAGAAATATTTTCAGCATTTAAAGAATTCAGCGCATGTTTAATTATTTTTTTGCCATCACTAACCGTTTTACTATCCTTATCATCCAACTTCTTCATAACCACACCTATTACATGCTATCTATTTTATTATACAATATTTTGCAATAGAATACAAATAGATAACAGGTACAAAAAGTGTATTTTATGTTTCTATTAGAGGATTAATTTAGTTAAATTCCGGACTTACTGCCGTAAATCATAGCTCTGAAAAGTTTGTTTAACGGAGAACGTTTTGCGTTTGCTTCTTTTTGTTCATCCTCCATTGCTCTGAGTTTTACACCGACAGTATCATATAATTCACGCATTGTAGCTGCTGAACGCTCATCTTCTGTTTCGAATTCGGCTCGTATAGCCTGAAGTTCGCCGTTATCAAGGAACTTACCGCCGCAGCTGTAGCATTCGTCAATTTGAATTTGACGGTTTGCACTTGCATAATTTTTGACCATTTTGGAACCGCAAACAGGGCAAGTTCTTGGAAGGCTCTCGTCTACAGTTTCAAACTGTTTGCCTTCAACTGCTTTTAAAATTTCATCAATATTTTCTGCCTTTTCATCAAATTTTGTAAATTCTCTGTTGTCAAAAAATATTCCACCGCATCCGTCAACGCAGATGTCAACATTTATTCCCTCTGCAGGAACAAAAACCTTTCTCATTTCTTTATGGCAAGCCGGGCAGTTCAATGGTTGCAAAGTATCAGACATATCTTAAATCCTCCTAATTTCAGGTTAATCTTAATATATTTTAATATTTATGTCAAGAAAAAAGACTCTACATCCTGTGCATTTTATTTGCGATTTCTGCATGAATTCTGTTTGCACGGTAAAGGTAATTAGTTAACTTTTCATAATTAGCATTAGTTTCACCGTAAGGAACTTTCATTGCTATAAGTTCATCTACATTTTCGTTTATACTTGCAAGTGTATCCAGAGAATCTCCAAGGTCAGCTATTGATTTGAATTTTTTCGAAATTTTTGCAAAAAGTTTACGCGAAACAAATCGCTGAAATCTAATTATCAGCGGAAGTTTCTTTTTCTCTTTTTTCTTTTGTGGTTTTAGGCGCAACTTAAAATTATTTCTCGCAAACTCTTCTTTTAATTCTGCTATTTCATTTTCAAGTTCTTTTGCCTGTATTTTTAATTCCATAACATCAAGAAGTTTTCCGATTAATTCGCGGCCTTTTATCTTGCTATTGATGCTAGCAAGAGCTTCTTCTTTTTCATTAATAAGCATTTCAAGACGCAGCGACTCATCGTCAACCTCGGGAAAAGATTTGTCATTGAGAATATTTAAATCATAATCATTGAGTCTTTTTATATTGCCTTTGAAAAAGTTGTCATCCATATTTGTTTATCCTAAAAAACGGGAAAAATATTTTTTGCCATTTTATTCAATTGTGTAAACTTTTTTGTAATAAAGCACAGACCCGGCAGCCGTCAAAACGATATTCGGCATCCAGGCTGCCAAAAACGGTGCGATTGTTCCGGCTTCACCAAAAGAAATTGAAAGCGCACGTATAAGATAATATGCAAAAATTATAAGAATACTAAACAAAAAACCGCGGTTATATCTTACTCTCGGCGGAGTAATCGCAAGAGGAACGCCAATTAAGACAAGCGCAATTGTTGTCAGAGGAAGTGCCAGTTTGTCATAAAGTTCTATCACGAGCGCATTTTTTTGTTTTTCATCAAGGTTTTGTGTTCCTTGAGAAAGATATTTTACCAGCTGCGGAAAGTTCATTTCTTTTGCAACATTTTTGTTCATTTCTTTTGACAAATCCATGCCGAAACGTAAAGTTGAATCATCAAAAAGCGCCGTGTTTAAAACTTTTCCGTCATCGCCAACCGTGTAAACCGCACCTTTTTGGAAATTCCAGCCTTCAGGGCTTGTTTTGCCTTCATCAGCCTGAAGAATTTGGATTGTGCCTTCTTTTGAAGTATCCAGAAGTGTAATATTATACAAAACTTTATCTTTACACTGGCCTACATAAAAAAGTCTTTTTAAAACGCCGTTGTTTGTAAGTTCTTTGAAAACAAAATTCTGTTTTCCGTCAGGAATATTTTTCTGCCCCAAAGCCCAGAGTGCCAAATCTTTTGATTGCTTTGTCATAATCGGAACAATTGTTTCATTGATGAAAAAACTGAAAATTGACATTACAATTGCGAAAATAAAAATCGGTTTTGCAATTCTGTTCAAGCCGATACCGCAAGCCCGCATAACCGTAATTTCAGACTTTAAACTGAGTCCGTTAAGCGTCATTACCGTTGCCAGAAGAACACCCATCGGAATTGTCATTACAATTACCTGCGGAAGGTTCAGAATAATCATCATCAGGGCAACTTTAAACGGAATGCCGAAAAGCGAAATCTGTTTGATAAGAGTTATGAATGTATCGGACGCAAAGATGATTGATGTAAATACACAAACACCCATCAGAAACATTTCGATAATCTGTCTTAAAATATATTTATCGAGTAATTTTACCCGTTTGTTTTCCGCTTCCGCCATAATCCAATTTTATCCCAAACTCATTAAAATTCCAACAAAACTTTTAAAGTTTCTTTTTCTTTGTTTTTTTCAAAAGCTTCGATTGCCTCATCGGCCTTGTAGCGGGCTGAAATAAGAGGGGAAAAATCTATTTTGTTTGATTTCAATAATCTTAATGCGGCGCCAAACTGCCCGCAGCGTGAGCCGAGAACTGTAATTTCATCAATTACAATCGGCGCAAGGTTAAATTCTTTTGAAGCTGCAACCGTACTTTTCAAAACTAAAGTTCCGCGCGGTTTGGTAAGCGCAAGCGCTGTTTCAAAACCTGAAATAGAACCCGTCGCTTCAACCACGACATCGTATTTTTTTTCGACTTTTAAATCCTGTAAAAGTTTTGTTTCAACACCTTGCGCTTTTGCAATATCGAGTTTGTTCTGGTGTTTGCCAACTAAAATCACATCAATATTTTGCGCATTCAGGGTTAAAGCTGTGATAAGTCCGAGTTTGCCGTCTCCCAGAACGACAACTTTTTCAAAAGGTTTGATATGAAGCTGTTCTGTGATTTCACAGGCTGCGGCAAGAGGTTCGACAAATACGGCCTGCTCATCTGTAACATTGTCGGGAACTTCAAAAAGCACCTCAAGAGGCATTGTAAAATATTCTGCAAAACATCCGTCTTTTCTCCAAATCCCGAGCGTGTGGCGATTCGGGCAGTGCCGGTAAAGCTTTTCTGCGCAATACGGGCAGTCCGGGTCTTTACAGCCGTAGCTGATTTCTGAAACTACGCGTTTGCCGATTAAGGATTTGTCATCAGAATTCACATCAACAACAACGCCGACTGCTTCATGACCCAAAATCCCAACATAACCCATGTAACCTTTTGTGATTTCGTAATCTGTATTGCAAATTCCGGCTAAGGTCACGCGAATTAAAGCTTCGCCTTTTTGTGGAACGGGTTTTTCATAATCCTTCACAAGTTTCAGTTCTTTATCAAATACGACAGCTTTCATAATATAATCTCCTATTGCTAAGATTTTGCAACAACTTCTGCAACAAGTTCGCCGTAGCTGTTAAAATGCCCGTCGGTTTCTTCAACTACATAATTCAAGCCTTCTTTGCCCTCGATTGCTTTTTCTGCTGCATCCATGGCTTCGTCGTAGTCTGTGTAATCACCAATTAAAGTTCTTGTAATTTCTGAGTAATTTTTTTCTGTATAAACGTGGTACATATAATTCCCTCCTTAATTTTATTTTAGCACGAAAACTCAGGCAATATTACCGGCTAATTTTCGAATTTCTCCATTTTCTCTCTTAATTCTTGGACTTCATATTTCAGACGGTTAAGCTCGCATTTAATCGGGTCAGGAATTCTATTGTGCATAAGAACGCCGTTTTCATCACGGAATTTTCTGTGCACAATTCGGCCTGGAACACCAACAACCGTTGAGTATTCCGGAACATCCTCCATCACAACCGAACCTGCGCCGACTCTTACATAATCGCCGAGAGTTATATTTCCCAGAACTTTAGCACCCGCCCCGACAATTACGCCGTTTCCTAAAGTCGGGTGGCGTTTTCCCTGTTCTTTTCCTGTGCCGCCGAGCGTTACCTGCTGGTAAATCAAAACATCATCACCGATTATTGTTGTTGCGCCGATTACGACTCCTTCGCCATGGTCAATAAAAAATCTTCTTCCGATATGTGCAGCCGGATGGATTTCAATGCCTGTAATAATTCTTGTTATATAAGAAATTACACGCGGCAGAAGCGGGATATGCCATTTGTACAATCTGTGCGCAAATCTGTATGCAATAAGCGCATGAAGCCCCGGATAGCATAAAATTACTTCCAAAAGATTGTTTGCGGCAGGGTCTTTGTCGTAAATAACTTTTATGTCTTCTTTTACTTTTATAATTCCACGTTTTATAACGTTTAGCATTTTATTTAACCCGTTTCTTAATTAATAATTTTGCAGAACCGCAACTTTTATTTTGTGAGCTTTGCAAACTTACGTTTTCCTGCCTGTAATATTACACTTTCATCAAAGTTTAATGCATAAGTCATATCGGCAATTTTTTCTCCGTCAATTTTAACACCGCCGCCCTGGATTAAACGTTTTGCTTCGCCTTTGCTTTGAACAAAATTTAACTCAACAAGCAGGTCAAGAATGTTTTTACCTTGCTCAACTTTTACTTCGGGAATATCTGAAGGAAGGCCTTTGTTTGAAACAACATTGATAAATTCGGCCTGAGCCTTTTCAGCACCATCTTTTCCGTGATATTCTTCTGTAATCGTATAAGCAAGCTTCAACTTCAAATCACGCGGGTTGATTGACGGATCTTTAAGTTTGTTTTCGATTTCTTTCAATTCCTCATCTGAAACATCTGTAAGCAGTGTGAAATACTTCACAATCAAAGTGTCAGGAATACTCATCAATTTTCCGAACATATCGTTCGCGCTGTCAGTCAGTGAAATACAATGTTCCGGATAGGTTTTTGACATTTTAACAAGTCCGTCTGTACCTTCAATCAGAGGAAGAAGCATTACCATTTGCGGATATTTTTTGCCATAAGCTTCCTGAATTTGACGTCCCAAAAGCGTGTTAAATCTCTGGTCTGTTCCGCCGAGTTCAATATCCGCATCAATTTCAACAGAATCGTAAGCCTGCATAAGCGGGTAGAAAAATTCATGAACAGAAATCGGTTTTCCTTCTGCGTATCTTTTTGCAAAGTCGTCGCGTGTCATCATTTGTGCAACCGTCATTTGTGCTGCGAGTTTAAGCAAATCAGTAAAGCTCATTGCATGCAGCCAGTCAGCATTATTTGTAACTTCGGCTTTTTCTACATCTACAACTTTTGACATCTGTTCAAAGTAAGATTTTGCGTTTTCTTGAACCTGTTCTTTTGTTAAAGAAGGACGGGTTTCCGATTTGCCGGAAGGGTCGCCGACCATAGCCGTTGCGCCGCCAACAATAAGAACAACTTTATGACCGAGTTTTTGGAATTCTCTTAACTTTCTCATTACAACCGTGTGGCCTAAATGTAAATCCGGACGTGTCGGATCCATTCCGAGCTTGACACGCAAAGGTGTATTTGTATCTTTTGCGTGCTGTAATTTAACTGCTAATTCTTCAATTCCGCCCGGCAAAACTTCTGCTCCGCGCGCAAGTTTTTTTGCTTGTTCTATGAATTCTTCTCTTATATCAACCATAATTTCTCTCCTTGTGAGAATATTGTAACAAAAACATAGGTTTGCAACAATTATAAGTTAGAACCCGTGGATTTTAAAATTTACAATTTAACACATTATCGTTTTGAATAACACAATAATGTATTATTTATTTAATATTTGGCGCGGATTGTCAAGGCTAATTTATAATGTTTAAAATGAGAAGGTTTGAGTTAGAAAAGAAGCTTGGCACTAAAATCGCATATTTGCGAAAAAATAGAGGATTTTCGCAAGAGAAGTTAGCAGAAAAAACCGAAATCAGCGAAATCTATATCGGCGAAATTGAGCGCGGCGATGCTAATCCTACTCTCGAAAAATTAAAACTCATCGCTAATGCCCTCGATGTTGAAATCTCTGAACTATTTAACTTCTCATTTAAATTCAGAAGGTTGGCAAATTCCTAAAAATAGTAATTTTATGCAATCATCTGTTTTGTTGAATTATTATTAATATATTCTACTTTGCCAAATAAGAAAGAGGCAGAATAACTGCCTCTTAAATGCTTTATCTTAATTCTTCAGCATCTTTTGTTTCAAAGAATTTATCGAGTTTTTCACTTGTAAACCCAAGTAATTGTCCGACTTTTTCAATATATGGATTGCCTCTGTAAAAATTATTTGCTTTGAGCTCAATTTTTAACGCTTTAATATCAATTCCGGCTGAAGTATCGTCTTCTGAATCTGTTCCGGCCTGATTTTTTGCCTCAATCGCCGCAATAACATCATCAAAGTCCATTCCGCGGACTTTGTAAATCGCACGTTCAACATCCGCTGCTGTAAGGCTTAGCATATCAATACGTTCTCGCTCTTTTTGAGCTTTTTCCGCTTCAAGATTTTCGTTAATTGTGCCGTCTGTATAATTAGCTTCATAGCAAATGTAATAGCCTGGCTCTGCAAGGACAAGATTTCCGACTTTTTTCTTTGCGCCGTCGCTTTCATCTTCCGTCACAAGAACATAGAGTATTTTGCCGGTTGCATTTGCTTCACAAGCTTTGTTTGCATAATCGTCATCTGTATATTTTTTTTCAAAATCCATTTTTTACTCCTTTGTTTTTATTTGTTTAGCTTTATTGTGCCGTACTATCCCAACCGCATGCGTACCAGCGGCCTAACCCGCCAAGAGAACCGGGGGCCATACCAATGTTGCAATTGACTGTTGACATAGAAATAATTCCAAAATCTGATCTTGTGCCGTCAGCAATATACCCCCCGCGAATTACAAATATTGAGTAACCTGTATGCAGCCAGGGTCTGAAAAAGCTTAAGACTATTGAACTGTAAGATCCAAAGTCCGGTATAATACCGCCTTGCTCTAGCCAGCCGTCTGACCATTTTCTACACCAGCCCCATTCGTTTGCAAAAAAGTAATCTACATAACGTAAAAGATTACCATTATGTGTAAGCGTACTTCTATTTGCTGCATCAATACCAAGGCCTAAAGTGTTATATACGCTGCCTCTAATTACCTGTAATTGGGACAGAACTTCTCCATTCTGGGTTATTGAATTATAAAGACAACCTGTTCTAGCGCCAGAGGCGTCCTGGAAATCTTGAACTATATTTGAAACCGTTTCGGGCGGTGAAGCGACGGTTGCGTTTGGATGCTGTAAAACCACAGGGGTACCGTCTTTAAAAGTTTTTGTACCTGTATATGTTTCATTGCCGTCTTTCTTTGCACATTTTGCAGTGTCAGCGGCAGCAGTTGATTTATTCTCTTCAATCGTTTCTGCGTTAGTTTCTATTTTTTCAGCTAACGCAATAAAGTTTGCGTTTACTTCCTGAGCTTTCGCCTTTGTGCCGGGAGTAAATGAATATGGAATTAAAGAACTTGTCATATTTGCCTTTCTGACAAATTTGACGAACTATTTTTATAAGCGCGATATACAACTATACTATGGATTTTCAAATTCTGTCAAGGTTGAAGCTACTTTTCGTAAGAACCTAAAAATCTCATGAATGTCGTTTTTTGTTTAATTTCTTTGAGAGTATTCAAGATTTTCGGGTTTTTAATATGCCCGTCAAAATTCACGATGAAATTGTAATCTCCGAATTTTATTTTTGACGGACGCGAAACAATATAAGAAAGATTTATATCGTTCTGGTAGAAAACATCGAGAATTTCCAACAATGCACCGGGTTTATTTTCTGTTGCAAAAATCAAAGACGTTCTGTCATTGCCGGTTTCCTGAGTTTCAAAATCGCCAATTAAAACAAAACGTGTCTGGTTATTTTTGTCATCGTTAATATTTTCTTTCAGGATGTTTAAGTTATAAATTTCAGCAGTTTTTTCGCTTCCGATAGCTGCATAAGTAAGATTGTAATTTGCAAGACTTCTTGCAGCCTCAGCGGTGCTTGGTGCCTCAATAAGATTAAGGTTGCGCGGCATCTCGTCATGGATAAAATTCTGACATTGCGCAAGCGCCTGCGGATGAGAAATTATTCCGGTAATACTGTAAAATTCTGTTGTTTTTGAAAGCAAACAGTGCCTAATCGGCATAATGGTCTGCGAAAGAATTTTGATATTGGGATTAATCGTCATCATAAGAAAATCGATTGATTCGCGAACAGAACCTTCAATAGAATTCTCAAGAGGAATTACACCCAAAACTCCCGGAGTTTCATCAACGAACTCAATGACGCGTCTGATAGTTTCCATTGTTGAAGGCGCAGGGTGAATATTGTATTTCGCACAAAAAATATCTGCCGCCATTTCAGAAAACGACGCCTGCGGACCTAAATATGCAATTTGCTTAACTTCAGAAAAATCCATTGTTTACTTAACTCCGTATTTCAAATATAATTATAACAAACACATAATAAAAGGGCAACGAGATGAGCGAAATTAAATTTGGAACAGACGGCTGGCGCGCCGTTGTTGGAAAAGATTTTACAAAAGAAAATGTAGTAAAAGTCTGCAGCGCGGCAGCAAAATATATTTACGACAATTTTGGAAAAGAAAAACTCGTAATCATAGGCTATGACCCGCGAAATAAAGCGGATGAATTTTCGTATCTTGCAGCAGAAACTTTTGCTAATTTCGGTTTCAAAGTTTTGTACAGCGACAAAATTCTTCCAACACCGGTTCTTGCCTACAACGCAAAGAAATTAAATGCCTGCGCGCTTATGTTCACAGCCTCGCACAATCCGCCGGAATATTTGGGAATAAAATTCATTCCGGATTACGCAGGCCCTGCAACCTCTGATATTACAAACGAAATCGTTTCAAATCTTGAAATAAATTTTGAAAAATTCGGCGACGGCAAAATTGAAAAATATGATTTTTCAAAAGATTATTTCGCACACATTGAAAAACTTGTTGATATAAACAAAATTAAAACCTTGAAAACCAACATAATTTTTGACGGACTTTATTCAGCGAGCATCGGATACTTTGACAAACTTCTCCAAACTCACGGAATAAAATTTGACAGCCTTCACCTGTTTCAAGACACTGATTTTGGCGGCGGCATGCCCGAACCAAAACCGAAATTTTTAAAAGAATTAATCGAAAAAGTTAAAGCAAAAGGAAATTCGGTCGGCTTTGCAAATGACGGTGACGCGGACAGATTTGGCGTTATAAATGAGAACGGCGAATACGTAACACCAAACGAAATTATTGCGATTTTGCTGCTTCACCTGACACGGAACAAAAATCTCAAAGGTTCGCTTGTCAAAACCGTTGGCGCAAGTCTTATGCTCGACAGAACAGCAGAAAAACTCGGAGTTGAAGTTGTTGAAACAGCAGTCGGATTTAAACATGTCGGAGAAGCCATGCGAAAATTCAATCCCGTAATCGGCGGCGAAGAAAGCGGCGGTTTAAGCATTCAAGGACACATCCCCGAAAAAGACGGCATTCTTGCAAACCTTCTTGTTCTCGAAGCAATGGCGTATTCAAACAAATCACTCGTTGAACTTCAAAAAGATTTGGATAATTTTGTCGGCTGCAAATTTTTCAACGACAGAATTGATAAAAAACTTACAAATTTTGATGAAGTTAAGCCTGTTCTTGAAAAATTCAAAAATCTTGAAAGCATAAACGGCCTTAAAATAACAAAAAAAGACTTTAAAGACGGCGTAAAGCTTTACCTTGAAGACAACGAAAGCTGGATACTCGTTCGCCCGAGCGGGACAGAACCGCTGTTGAGAATTTATTTTGAAAGCGGAAGCCGTGAGCGGATTAATGAATTAGAACTGGAGTGCGGGAAGTAGCTGCAGCTTTTGAAGGCGCTAAGGCGCCAGGAGTGATGCCAATAGAGTGAAAGGTGAGAAGTGAAAAGTCCGTTACAAAATAGATATTCGTAAAAACTTTACAACACCAGAATTTATAGAATATTCCCCTAGCCCCTTGCGGAACAAAGGGGACAGACGAGATACAAGTCTTGTGACCATGTCTGTATTTTGGTTGTAAGAATTTTCGTCATTACGAGGGTCAATTGAATATTCCAATTTCAAAACGGTCTGATTACACTTTTAATAGTCAGGATAAATTATATTTTTTATTTGAGATTCTCATACAAATTAGTATTTTGATTTGCTGGATAAATTTGAAGTATAACAAACCTGCTTATTTATCCAGCCAAATAGCATCGTTTCTTGAAAGTCCGCCTCGGAGCTTTGTATCACTCCATTTAACAATATATTCTCTAGAGCTTCTGCCTTTAATTGTAAATCCTAACATTTCACAAGCACCCATCATTGCGTGAATACAGCTTTTTGTTCCGCTGCAAAAGGCTGTGCTTACTAAGTGTATTGCCTTATTTGCGAAGAATCTTCTATCTGTATTTTCAGCCATACAATTAAGTCTGGTTAAAAATGCAACTGTTTGAGGCGTCGGCATATCCAAATATACCGGACTTCCCAACATTACATCACTTGCATCTTCCATCGCGTCTATAATATCTTTTAAGTTATCCCCTTTCTGGACACAGCGTGGAATACAAGTTTTGCAATTAAAACAACCGTTCATATCTTTTGGCAATTTAAAATATGCAGTTTCCAGTTCCGGAAATTTGTTTTTATAATATGCAGTTTCTGCCATAAGTGCTTTATATGTATTGCTGATACTGTCATTTCTTGGACTCCCGTTAATAATAACAAGTTTTTTCATTTTTTCAAAATCTTCAACTGTACGTTGTAAAGTTTCAGCAGCCGTATTAAATATTTTTTGAGGCTTGCCTTTAAAATTAACTTTATTTGAATTTACATATTGTGTATTTAATTTATTTGAAATATTAATCATAAATAGACCTTTCTTTAATCAAGTGTTAAATTTTTTAATGCTTCAGATTGAGGATTTTTTTCTATCGCATCTGCAATTTTTCGTGCAAACATATCTTTTAATTCCAAAAACCTCAGGTATAATGTATCATTAGTTTTAAATTCTCTTATTCCCTTATATGTTTCAGAATTATAATATTTCCATTGATGTTTAAACATTTCAAATTCATCAATCAATCTTCGTTCCAAATCTTTTTCAAGAAACGCAGATTTTGAATTATAAAGAGAAAAATCATCTTTAGAAACAAGATGTTTGTACTTATCCCACAATTTTGTCCCTTTAAATGGCATCAAAAAGTTTCCACATACCATTTCCGGTTTTAAATCATTAAATCTGCCGATTAATTTTTCATAAAATTCTGCTGATTTTTCATTTGTGTTTACTTTTAGAGGGTCAACGATGAATGATAAATATTTAAAAATTCCATGTTTCCAATGTTTTTCACATACTTCGTCAAGTTTTTTGTTTTTGCCATACTCCTTAGTAATGTCTTCCAGACCTAAACAGGTCATATAAACATTATTGTCCTTCATTATTTTTATCGTATCTTCAGTCATTAAATTAGAAGAAGCAAATAAATATGTTTTAGCATCTAACTTGCTGATTGCTTCTAATTTTTGTTTCCAATCTTTTTGTAACGGGAAATTTTCATCTCTAATAAATATAAATTTAGGATTGTACTGTTTTAAATATTCAACTTCTCTTTTTACCAGTTCTAAAGGTTTGCTAACAATGTGGCTGCTCATTAGCGGACTGCAACAAAAATCACAATTATTTGGACAACCAGAAGAAGTATTTATAGAAGTTACGATATCATTAGGTTTTTTGTCTGGTATAATTTGCTGGTTGAGCTTAATATCATATAAATCATAACGTGGAATTCTTTTATTAAGAGTTATGCCTCTTACTATTTGTCCATTTTGTTCCATTGTTTCCCAAAAAGAATCACAAGGACCTGTTATTATTTTGTTTGCATGTTCGATAAAATCTTTTGGATTCATAGTTGGTTCATAACCGCCAACAATAATTTTTGATTTTGGATGTTGTTTTGCAAACTTTATAAAATCTTTCATTCCAGTTACATAGACACTGCAAAGATATAAATCAACATCTTTATCTTTAACATATTTAGGGAATTTCGCCCCTGATTTTGTGTACGTAAAACGTAATTCGTATTGATGGTAGCGTTTCGTAAGTACAGGAGCGGACTCCTTCCAATCAGAAACATGTCTGGTTATATAATCCAGGTCCGTTTTCCTGAGATCGGCATACAGCCAGATCCAGTCATGACCATCGTAGATCTTGATGGCAGCCCTGGTACCATCCTGAATAAACGTATTTCCACGGTATAAACACGGCATGACATCCTGTGTACGGTTCAGAAAGGGCTTTCTTCCTTTCCGGCCGGATTCCTCCCAATGTTTGAGCAGGGAACGGTAAGAAAATACTTTGCCGACTGCAGTATTGATCGCATCCCGTCTCAGATAAGATGGGAATTTATAGAACCGTTTATCGAAGGTGCAATATTGGGCAGGACATGCTGCTGTTGAATGGATCAGACGCTCCATATATTGCTGACGCATCTGCTGCGCAGTGGCATTGTCAGTCCCTTTGATCAGGAAAAGTTCATCATAATGGCGCAGTGCGACATCCACAAGATAGGATACGGCCGCACGATAAACCGTCATGGTTTGGTCAAAAACACGGTTGCAGTTTTTGATCATGATCCCGTAAGAAACAGTAGCCATAATGTCCTCCTTTCCCAAAGATATGTTTGACAATTCCTATATTTATAGTATACTCGAAATATACTTAGTTGTAAAGGAGAAGATGCCATGGATAATAACGATTATAGAAAGAACCGGCACAGCTGTTACATGCTTGAATATCATTTAGTTGTAGTAACAAAATACCGTCATCCGGTGATCGCTGGAAGATTAAAAGGCAGGCTCTTGGAGCTTTCGAAATTTGTCATTGAAGAATGCTGGGGTTGCAGAATTTCTACCATAAATACGGACATGGATCATATTCACATCCTGTTTGAGGCTGCTCCGCAAGTCCAGCTTTCAAAACTGGTGAATAACTTTAAGACGGTCACTTCAAGAAGACTCCGGAAAGAGTTTGTGGATGAACTTGCACCGTATTACTGGAAACCGTATTTCTGGTCTGATAGTTACTTTATCTGTACGGTCAGCGACCGGACGCATGCGATGGTTGAACGCTACATCCATGACCAGGGGCTGCATCGCTAACCCCGCCCAAACCGAAAGGCTATGGACGGGGTGTGCGCTCGTTGGCTTATCCCAGTACTTAATCAATCGCAACAAGGTTCCATCCCTACGGGGATGGATAGTTCTTCACGATATCTAGGTTTTTTACTATTGAAAACGTTCCATCCCTACGGGGATGGATAGTTCTGTGATTGCTCTCACAATCGTAGTCATCCGATGGGTTCCATCCCTACGGGGATGGATAGTTCTGCGGGGTCATTCACGTCAGTGGGTATGCTATAAGTTCCATCACTACGGGGACGGATAGCTCCTTTCGTATGAAAAGAGCCATTAGACGGCCTATGGTTCCATCCCTACGGGAATGGATAGTTCCGGTTGTTTTTCTTTTGTTATAAAATTTCCTTGACAAAGAACATATGTTCGTGTTATAACAAAAGAAACAAACATATGTTCTTTCACTGAGGAGGGAAACAATATGAAAAGACGCAATATTTCTAAAATTGACACAGAACGTATTTTGCTATTTCTTAATACCGCGGCAGAACTCGCTGAAATTGGAAAGGTTTCATCGTTTACATGCCCAATTTGCGGTGGTACAGCTCAAACAACCAAAGCCTCCAATGGTCATTGCAGAGGGATGTGTTCAAAATGCGGGATGAATTTTATTGAATAGCAAAGGCTCCTGGGTTCTCTCAGGAG
>ENA-ORMR01001388-ORMR01001388.1-human-gut-metagenome-genome-assembly--contig:-NODE-1388-length-18837-cov-3.159940_pt1 | contig 18837 bp, 18 predicted proteins | sample MGYA00242107_ERZ509003 | MGnify/ENA primary metagenome ERZ509003 (study PRJEB26280, sample SAMEA2338699) | human gut metagenome | biome: human gut; feature: human-associated habitat; material: faeces... | reverse complement strand
GAGCAGCGGTCTCCAAAACCGCGTGCCGAGGGTTCAAGTCCTTCTGCCCCTGCCAGATTAAAAGTCTGCAAACCGTTTATCTACGCGGTTTGCAGACTTTTTTCTTTTATATATCAGTGGAAACATTTTGAATTGTAATTAGCTTTCAGACAGCTAAAGCGCCAAATACCGGAGCATAACAAAGCAAAAATCCCCTCCAAACTCCCCCCATAATCGTCAGCCCTTAATGCTCTGAAGCCTAAGCCATAGAGCTATTTTCCTTTCGCAGGCTTCACGATTTTAGGAACAGCCGGCATCTCCGTTTTTTCCGACTGCCAGAGAATAACGGGCTCGGAGCCGTCAAGCGGGTATGCCGCGAAGCTTTTAAGCGTGTTGTAGCTGTAATAGATGTATTCGTCGTCCGAGGCGGCATACATTCTTCCCACCCCGAATGCTCCGTCTGAAAAATTGCTCTCGGTTTTGGTCACGTCTTTTTCTAAGAGAATGCTGCCCGAAAAGTCTTTGACGATGATTTTGCCGTCGGCGATCGTGATTGCAAGGTTGTCTCCTAAAAACGGCAAAGCCGCTTGATCGCTGTCGGACACTTCAAACAGCAGGGAAGTCTCACCCGACGCAAAGTCGAGACTGTAAATCGCGTCTGACCCGTCAATAGCTGTAAAATACATACATTTCTCGGGCTCAATCCATATCTCTTTTGCAGCGATTGGAACCTCACCGTTGTATATCGTCTCGGATTTCCGGGATATAATGTCATAACAGTAAAGCTCGATTTTGCAGTTTTCATATTCAAAGGCATTCGCCTGCTTTCTCTCGGCAGTCGAGACCTCGTAATATATCTTGGTACCGATTATCTGCATACGAAAGCTCAGAAACTCTGCGGCGTAGTCCTTATTAAATATCTGTAAGCTTTCTTTACTCTTAGACAGCTCCTCAGCAGCTATTGAAACGTTATACGACTGAGCTGCGCCGTCAACCATGTTTTTCACCCCTGCAAAATAGCAGTAGTCCCTGTGGAACTGGGTATACATATCGGAGTTAAATTCGTAGCTCTGCGCAGGAAGTGTTTTGATCTCTGTGCGCGCCGTACCGTCTAATGCTTCGCGATAGATACATTTCTTAAGCGCATCATTCGGGTCTGTGGCAACGAAATAGAGATATCCGTCGTACACCTGAAGTCCACTGCCGTGGGAGGACAAAACATAGGCTCCGCAATCGGCGTTGTTATGCAGACATTCGGGGCGGGAGCAGAGACATCCCGAAATACCACTTTTGGGGTCGCTGAACATAATCCGGCTGCCGGTATCTGCCGGGACTATGCTGTAGTAGACATCATCAGATCTGCAAAAGCGCAGCAGCCCCTGATTAAAACCGAGCGGAACGTCGTAGTCCGAAAGATAGTCTGACGTACCAAATTGACCGGAATCTGATGTATTTGAACAGGAACACAAAAGCAGCATAGCGCATATGCACAATGCTAACATTTTTCTCATAGGTTAACCCTGCTTTTTAGGCAGTTCAGTTTTGTACGGAATTAATATAATTACAGTTTATCACATAAAAGTGATAATGTCAATAAGAGGCAATCGAGGAGTTAGTCCGGCAAAAACGCTTGACATAAAAGCATAACTGCGCTATACTAAAATTGGAACAAAATTTTTATCTTTCCAGATTGGCTAATTCATACATATTCAGCCTTTGGGCAGCGCATTTTCCGCCCGTTAAATACGCCCAAAGTGCCTGCCAATCCTTAGTGTCAGAAAGGATACATCATGAAAAAAATCTGTCTGCTTATTCTTTTATCCGTGATTCTGCTTGTGTCATGTGGGACTCAGCCGAGCGATACAGCCGTGACCACTGTCGCCGAAGATTTAAATATTATCTCGGAGGAGGAAAGGGCGGAAATCGAGAAAAAGCTTGTAGATACGTCTTTCCTTGAAGGATATGATCCCGCAGGCTTTATATGCAGATCGGTTTGCGACGGCGGCGACTGCTATTATATTGTCGGACAAGCATTTATGCATCATGTGCTCTACCGCATGGATAAGACCACTCTTAAATGTGAGATTTTGTGCGATATATCTGGCTGTCAGCACAACAAAAATACCTGCCAAGCTTGCTTTGGCGGTGCTTTGGACAACATAGTCTATGACGATGGCAGACTTTACTGGCTCAGCAGCGAAAGCGTATCCGACAGTACTAAATTGCACATATCCAATGTGATCTGGTGTATGAATTTGGAAACCAAGGTAAAAACAAGGCTTGGCGAAATAGTATCGCCGGAGGAAGCCCAAAGCAACCATTCCTTCGGAAAGGGCTGTGCTATCGCGATGTCTGTTATTTACGGCGACGACGGCACTACGCATATCGGCACCCGATTAAATCTTAAAACCAAGGAAAAAACCGAGCTTTTCAGAAAGAATATAAAAATGCATAGCGGCAGCCAATACCTTTACGACAACAGCTTTTACTATGCGGCGGCATATAATGAAGGTTCGGGCAAGGCTTCGGTCTGCGCCTATAAATGGGATTTGAACAGCGGCGAGGAAACCGAGCTTGTTTCCCAAAGCGTCGATGAATCGTGGTGTTCCTTTTCCGAATCCGGCGACGCCGATGGTATAGATTTTTACAGCAGCTTTCCCGATTACGCAGGAGGAGCCACAGCCTACCGTCTTGATTACGGCGACGGTCAAATCAAAAAAATTGTCGCCTTTGACTTTTCGGAATACGGCAGCCGCTATGAGTATACAGAAAATCCTAAGGGCAGCATCTGCGGCTTTTTATATTCAAACGGCGTGATGTATGCTATGGTCAAGACCTCCGGAAACTCGCTTACGATTGTTGGCAAGGACGAATCCGGCAGTGAGGTCTATAAAACAAATGTTGAAAATCTTAACGTCTCCGATTTCGTTTCCCGTGTTCTCATCATGGGCGCAGACGACAGCTATATCTTTCTGGGCTTTATGGAGCAGAATCAATTACAGAATTATCAAATGAATATAGTAGTTGCCGTTCCGACAGACGGTTCCGATCCGGTCGTTGTTGGCGAGCATATCTCGGATTTATCCTATACAAAATGGTGATTGATATGAAAAGAATTTTATGTTTAATGACGCTGATACCCCTGCTGCTCCTTGCTTCCTGCGGGGAATCCACGGCTGTAAGCTATGATTCCGACCCGGATTTCTACCTTTTCAGCGGAACTGACTGCTGCTCGACCGATGAAGTGTTTTACTTCGAGGTAAAGGACAAAGCTCAGATACGGGTTTACGATAAATCCTCAGGTGCAAGTGCGCCCCTGTGCTCCAAGCCGGAATGCAGTCACGGCTCAAAGCAGTGCAACGCCTACTATACCGGCAATGATTTCTGCCTCTACGGCGGCGAACTTTATTGGGTCGACGATAGAATTGGCGGCACCTCGCTCGAGGTTTCAGCCATGAGCAAAGACGGCACCAACCGCCGAACAGTTATGACCGTTGAAGACGAGCTTTACAAAACCAACTGGGCATCAGGTTCGCCCTCTAACCCTGCATATATATTCCACCGCGGAAGCCTCTACTTCGGCGGAACGGTGGGAACGGTATCCGACGGCACACCCATAAAAACCGCCTGCCTTATGGCGTATCCCCTCGACTCCGGCAAAAGCGGCAAGCTGATTTACTCAGCCGAAAACGCCAGGGATTTTAACTTCCATGCCAAAGGCGATAAGCTTTATATTTGTGCCGAATTTGATGACCGCCTTGAAGTGATGGAGTACTGGGCATCAGACGGCACTTTAAAAACAATCTACAGCGGCAGTATGCCCTTTGAAGGGCTGAAATTCAGAGCCTTCGACACCGGAATCTACTTCGCCGACAGCAGCGAAAGGGCGGAGGTCTACAGGCTTGACTTTGACGGAAATATGGAAAAAGTTTTTGATTTCAACGACGGCGAGGACAGGTCCTACTATCTATACGGCTTCTGCGATGATAGAATCATCGGCGGCTGCCCCGACGGCGCGAATTTTTATATAAAGCTTAAGGAGCTTTCGGGGAAAGAGGTCGTTTCTTCGGAGCTTATCAACCAAGATATCGAGTCCGGCGAGCCGCTGTTTTATTTCCCAATTGGCTCGGATGAGGACTGTCTCTATGTGCGTTCAAGCGTCTGGGCAGAGTCAGACAAAGGCGAGTATTTTTACAGCGTAAATCTGAAAAACGGAAATGCAAAGCTGTTAGAAAATGTAAGGTGAGGTTTCATACCTAATCGCGCAAAACCCGAAAGCCGATGGAAAAGGAGGATTTACATGAAAAAGATTGTCATCATCGCCGCTGCTGCACTTGTACTCGTATCATGCGGCAATGCAGGCGCAGAAGCAAATCATGAAAAAGCGGAAAATTATCTTGCCAACCCGATGTTTGATACAGATGAGTTTCTTTCCGGATATGATGTTGAAAGAGGGCTTTGCACGGTCGATTCCGGCTTCTGCGAGAATGACTATACATATTATGCCCTGACAACTTCCGATTTTAAGCTTCATTATTCCGATAAAAAGACAGGAATAGGCGGTCTTTTATGTTCCAAGCTGTGACCATACCGGTGATGACTGCGACGCCGGAAATATATTGCCGACGGTAAGCTGCCTGAGGATATATGACGGAAAGCTGTACTGGGCTGCGCTTGACAGCAACGGCGAAGCACATATTTATTCCGCAGATCCAGACGGCACCAAACGCACAAAAGTCAGGCAGGTGCCGGTTGAGCGGGTGAGGTCAATGAACTCCTGCCCGACCTTTGCGGTTCACAGGGGCTACGCCTATTATTCCAGCGTAACCGGCGAGGTCGCAGACGCCAAAGATTATCAAAGGGTTGTAATATCGGCTGACGAGCTTAAAAAATCCGGAGATTCGATAGAGATAATGAGCGCGCGGTACGACTGCGATGTAAGCCTTTGCACTCAGCTTTATGCCAACAAAATGTATATAGCTGTAACAACAAGAAGCAAGGACAATACGGACGAAAACGGCATAGAGCTTTACATCTGGGATTCAAAAACACGAACAATGGAAACTGCTGCCGCCGCTGAATTTTCCGGCTTTGTAAAAAGTATGTGGGTCATCCCCGACAAGGGAATATATCTTGCAAAGAACTGCAACGGTCCCGCAGAGATATATTGGTTTGATTTTGAAACCAAGGAAATCACCCTTAAGTTTGATTTCAGCGAGTATGTAAAAAATAACTGCGCTGCTCTTGGAGACGGCGTTGCGGTGCTGTCGATAATCGATGGTGAAAATATCACACTGTCGGTAAAGGATATGAACGGAAACGAGCTTTTGTCGAAAATTGTTGAAATCCCCGATATTGGCGGCGAACGGATGAGCTACAATGTTGCCGGAGTCGGCAAAGACGCCGTTATCATAAGTTTAAACAGTATCGGCGATAAAGGTATGAATACCCGCTATCTGGCAATTTCCCTTGAAACCGGCGAAGCTTTGGTTCTTTGGTAGAGAGGAATGTAAACTAAGGCTGAGAAAGCGATTGCGGAAAGGCTGAAAACATGAAAAGAATTATTTTATTCACGGCAATGATTTTAACGGTGGTTCTGCTTGCTTCCTGCGGGGATTCAGGTGATCCACGCTTTGCCGCCGATGAATACCTCGAAGCCTACGACCAGAACCGAAATCTTCCGCCGATATTTGACGGTCTTTGCAAATCGGGTGATACATTTTACATCTGCACCCACTCCGGCAAGGTTTTATTGCAGCTTTTTGACGGTAAAAGCGGGATGTCAATGCCCCTATGTATAAAGCCGGAGTGCACCCATACCGATGATAGCTGTAACGCTGTCCTTAGCGGCTATGCCAACGGACTTAGCGTTTATGAAGGCAGACTTTATTGGGCGGGTGTTACCAACGAATTTAACTATGCAGTCTACAGCGAAAGCCTTGACGGAACAGGGCGGCAGATTTTAAGAGAGCTGCCTGAGGAGTGGGTCAATCTTGACGACTACACCGTTTTTCACCGAGGAAAGGTTTACGGCGCGGGAATTTTGGAAAGCATCAGCGACGGAAGTCCGGAATACACCGTAAAGGTCTGCGGCGGGACTTTGGACGGAAATGACAGCTTTACCGTTTTAGATAAGACCTTTATAGGTGGAGCATCACCAAAAGTGGAGATACAGGCGGTGGGAAACACTCTTTACGCCGCCATCATGACCGAAAATACCCTTGAGCTTTATTCGCGGGATTGCCAAAAGCAGGATATGAACAGCATTTACAGCGGCTCGGTGGACTTTAAACCCGGTGAGTTCTGGGCGGATAGTGCTGGAGATATCTACATCTCCGGCGGCTTAAACGTCTACAAGCTGAGCAAGGGCAAGGAATTGAGCAAGGTCTTTGACTTTTCGGAGATGGGCGACCTTGCAAGAATCGCAGGCTTTTGCGATGGTTACGTCATTGCGGACGACCTTTGCGCCGATGGAACAATAGGCGTTCTGATAAAGGATTATTCCGGAAATACGGTTGTCGAAAGCAACTTTGGAGAAATTGGAAAAAACATGGGCAGGGCATATTTCGGCTGCTGCGATGACAGCCTTATCTACCGCTTCTATGATATGGACAACGGCGCTATGACGTATATGTCCATTCCGTTTAGCGGCGATCAAGCCACTTTGCTCTGGAAATTTGATATGTAGAATGTAGGGGAATCCATGAAAAAGCTTATTTGTTTAGTATTATTAATACTCCTTCTCTGCTCATGCTCTCAAGAAAAGCAGGCGGAAGTTACTACGCAGGCTGAAATCCAATCCCAACCGATTGTAGAGCACGAATACGGTTTCAGCTTGGTGAACGCACCCGAAAGCGATATTGAAAGCAGTCCATTTGATGTGGATTTGGGATTGTGGTTTGGACTTGAAACTTACACTCCGGCAGCGCAGACGGACGGGTGTCTTTACTATATTGTCGAAAACGCAAACAGCAATATGATCTACTGCTATGACCGTGAAACCGAAGAAGCGACATCGTTATGCAAAAAAGAAAACTGCAATCACGACAGCAAGGAATGTCCATTTTACGGTGAATTGAAAATGGGTGTTGAAATGCTGAACTGCTATAATGGCAAGCTTTGGTGGGTATCCGGTGAGAAGCTCTATAGTTGTGACCTTGACGGCAGTGATACAGCTCTTGTGCGGGACTTGGGTGATGAATTTATCAATGAAGCCATAATTCACCGGGGTTATCTGTACTTCAAGGTTCAGGACAGCGAGATGGAGGGCATAACAAGTGCTTATATGGGATATTTGCTGAAAAGAGTTCCGCTTGAAGACCCCGCCGCTCCAATCGAAACGATTTTCCACAAGGTTGCAAACAGGGGTGAGAATTGGAGCGGCGAATTTGTTCCATGCGGCGATATGGTATATATCATTATTTATGAGGTCAGCAGGAAATCCGAGTACGATTATCTGTACAGATATGACGCGATATCCGGCGGCGAGGCTGAACTCCTTTACAGCGGAGACTTAGGTGAAGCTATGGGCGTCTCTCCCGAAGGTGAGATGCGCTATGAGTATCAGAATGGGATATATCGCTTCAACGAGGAAAGCAGGGCTCCCGAGCTTGTTTTCCGGATTCCGGAGGATGATGAAAACCTTTACCGGGGGCGTGCGTATTTTGCAAACGATGTCATAGTTCTGGAGGATTCGTCCGGCTACGAAAATGGTACCGGCATCGGCTACAGCATTTACAGCTATAACGGTGATCTTATAAGCAAGGGGGCTTTTAAGGACATCGAAGGTCTGACGCCGCCGGAAACGGAGAATTGTTTTGTTCACTATATGGGTGCAACCTCCGATAAGCTGTTCTTTACGCTGTACTTCACCAGCGGGAACACCTACACAAAGGGTCCCAAAAACGAAACCTATACCTTTATTGCGGAGTTTCCCAAGTTTGAGGAAAGCACGCCGAGGATGATTTATTCTTATCACTACATTTATACCGGAGATACAACAATAAAGCTGAAATAGCTGCCGGTCAGGTCTGAAAAATAATTGGAGTATATGATGAAAAAACTTCTACTTTTAATTTTGGTTTTACTGCTTCTTGCTTCCTGCGGGGAAAGCGCAGAGCAAGCTGTTACATACGACTGCGACAACAACTTTCAGCAATATTCCGACCCGTATATATGCGGCAATGATGACGCTTTGTTCTTTGGCTTCGGCGACAGCCTGCTGCTATGGTATTACGACAAGGCTTCGGGATTGTCGGGTCCGCTGTGTGCAAAACCTGAGTGTATGCACAACGGCTTGGATTGCAGTGCATATTTCAATGGGCGTGAGCTTTGCCTGTATAACGGAAGACTCTACACTTTAAACAGGGAAGACGGCGGATTTGAAATCATCAGTTTTGACACCGACGGCACAAACAGAAAAACCGTCTTAAAGCTCGACAACGACTTGTTCGGCGGGATGATATCGGGCGGCGCTTCAGATATGCGGGGGATGTTCTACAGAGGGTATTTCTACGCTTGCGGCACCGCTCACAAAGTAATCGACGGCATACCCGAAGATCGCGCGCAGGTGTTTGCGTATTCTCTCGACAGAGGCGACGGAAGGATGATATACGACAACCCCGAGCTTACCGCAGTTAAAATTCAGCCGTACGGCGATTTTCTGTACTTCGTGGCTTACAGCGATAACGCTGTCGAGGTTTGCAGATACGCACAAGAAAGCGGCAAAGTCGAGACGCTGTATAGCGGTGAGGTAGATTTTTCACCGTCAAGGCTATGGATGACCGATGACGGAATACTGTTCGGCGACAACGGCGACGACGGCGAGTCGGCAACGGTATATAAGCTGGATTTCGCAAGCGGCACGATTACCACGCTGCTCGATTTCAACGCCGACACAGACAAGTCGTATCTTATCTACGGCTTTACGGACGATTACATAGTCGGCGGCAGCATGAACGGTATCGAATATATGCTTTGCCTTAAAGACTTCAACGGAAAGACTGTCATTGAAACAACCGTCACTCCGCCAAACATCTCAGACGACCAACCGCTATACACGTTCCCATGCGGCTCTGACAATGAGTATCTTTATCTGTGGTCAAAGGTATGGTCTTCGGCGAACGACGCGCAGTTTATAATCGGAGTGTCGTTAAAAGACGGCGAGAGCAAAGTCCTGTGGACAGATGATGTCCGAGGTGCGGGATAAAGCTTGTATTTATTGATTTGACAGGGTACCGCGGCGGCTTAGTCTTTCTATAATCGACGGCAAAGCCAAGGTTCTGAGCGAATCGCAACAGTAAGGAGAGAAAAATGGAGTTAAGTATTAAAAATCTGACCAAAAAATACGGCGAAAACCTCGCCCTTGACAGCTTTTCCATCACCTTTTCGGCGGGAATCTACGGCATCTTAGGTGCCAACGGCGCGGGAAAGTCCACCCTGATGAACCTTATTTCCGACAACATCAAGCGTGACGGCGGCTCCATCACCTTCGACGGCAAGGAAATCCTCGAAATGGGAAAGGACTTCCGCAAGGTCTTGGGCTATATGCCCCAGCAGCAGGGCATTTACGATAAGATGACCGCTGTAAGCTTTGTCAGCTACATGGCAAGGCTGAAAGGTCTTAAGGGCAAGGAAATGCAAAGTCAGGTCGAGGAATCGCTGAAGCTGTGCAACCTTTGGAACGTTAAAAACAAGGCTGTAGGGCAGTTCTCCGGCGGCATGAAGCAAAGAGTCCTGCTTGCACAGGCTCTTTTGGGCGACCCCAAGGTGCTTATTTTAGACGAACCCACCGCAGGTCTTGACCCTAAAGAGCGCGTGCGCATCCGCAGCTTTATCAAGGAGCTTGCGCGCGACAGAATAGTTTTGCTTGCCACCCATATCGTCTCGGACATAGAATCCATCGCGGATAAGGTGCTTCTTATGAAGAAAGGCAGGCTTTTAAAGATGGACACCCCCGCAAGCCTGATGTCCTCCCTGCCGGCGGATTGGAAGCCGGAATCGGGACACATAAGCCTTGAAGACGTCTATCTTTACTACCTTGGTGACTGACATGACAGAGCTTAGAAGAGTTTTACTATCCCCCAAAAGGCTTTCGGCACTGCTTTTGCTGACCATGCTATGCCTTGCGCTGTTTTTCTATACCTTTTTGGGAGGGATTCAGCCGGACACATTAAAAAGCAATCTGGAAGGCGTGAAATTCGCCAATTCTAAGATCGAGGACTGGCATAAGCTTCCGCCGCAGGACATCTCCGCTCTTGCAGATGAGGAGGTTCAAAGGCTTCGCTATATCGGCACATGGTTGGACGGTCACCGCAGCGAATGGTACGGCTTTCAGTCGGAGGAGGAGTATCTTACCGCGATTTCGGATTATCCGTATCTGCAAGGCAAGGCAGATTCTCCCCAAACCTTCTGGCGGGCTTCGGAAGCGTATTTAAAGTATCTTGGATATATCGGCTCGCAGGCAAAGCATCAGGCGGGATACGGCGAATACCTTTCCGGTATCAAATCGCAGGCAGAAAAGCTGTCCCAGATCAGCATTTTCGGCGACAAAAACAGCTTTTCCAATAAAAATGTCCAAAAAACCGCAGCCGACTTCGCCGCTCTTGACGGCATATCTCTCAGATTCGGCAATAACTACGGCTTAGAGCTCTGGCTCGGCTTTTCACCAGCGGACTTCCTCTTTGTCGGGGGGCTTATTGTCATCGTTCTCGGCTTTTTGGAGGAGCGAAGAAAAGGACTTTGGAGCGTTGTAAGAAGCTGCCCCAACGGACGGCTTAGCTTGGGCGTTTCAAGACTTGTGATTCTTGCTATCGGGTCGGTAGTCTGCACTTTGCTGTTCAGCGCTCTGCCGCTGGCGGTGTCGCTTATCCTTACCGGCAAATGCGATTTTAACGCGGCTTTGCAGTCGCTGGAAAGCTTTAAAACCTGCACCCTGAACATAACAATAGGGCAGTGGCTATGGGAGTATTTCTCCTTGAAAATTGTATCCGGAATCGCCATCGGACTGGTTATCTGGTGCGTTCTGGGAACGGTCACAAACGCTCAGTTTTCACTTTCGGTGCTGGCGGGATTCTTGGTTTTAGAGTTCGGGCTGTATAAGCTCCTGCCGGTGCAGAGCTTTGCAAACGTGCTGAAATACTTTAACATATTCTCATATATACAGCTGTCAAGCCTTTACACCGATTACCTCAACATAAATCTTTTCGGGATTCCCATAGGGATATATGACCTGATGCTATGCACGCTGCCCATCTTGCTGATTCTGCTTGCTGCATGGGCACTCTGTATTCAGGCAAAGTGTTACCCCGAAGGCAACCGCGATATTCTTGGCGCGCTTGCAGTCAGAAAGAACGCCGTCCTCGACATCTTCCGCACCCGCCTTACAATGGGCGGCTGGGAGCTGTATAAAGCCCTTGTTTTCGGCTTCTGCGCGGTAATAGTGGTTGTTATTGTCATCCTCGGCGGGTCGCTGAGATACAGGGTCTACATTCACGAGCCGGACACATGGTATCAGGCATATTTAATGGACTGTGAGGGTAAAATCACCCCGGAAACTGAGGAATATTTCGCTCTTGCTAAAGAGAATGCAGGCGATAACGGCGAGCTTTTGCAGGCGCTGAGCCGCCTTGAACGCGAAGTTGCCGAAACAAAGGCGAGAGCGGAAAGCAGCGGCTTCGAGCCGTGGATAGCAGACGAAAAGGTCTACAATTCCTATTACGGCGAGGCAAGCGTTGACCGGCAAAGGCTGAACGCGCTGATTGCCATAGTCTTTGTAGTTTTCCTCACTGCGGGCATAGGGGTCTACGAGCGGCAGTCGGGAGTAACCTTTATGGTGAGGTCAGCGAAAAACGGCAGGAGCGGATTGATAGCAAGAAAAGCCGCAGTTTCGGCTGTCATGTCAACCATAGTATGGGCGAATATCTATCTGCGCGAGCTGATAATTTTCCTGACGAGCGAAAAGCCGGTAACACTGGGCGCGGCGGTGCAGGACCTTAATTCGCTTGCCGATTTCCCGCTGAAAATAACTCTGGGGCAGTACCTTGTCGTCCTTTACGGCGCAAGGCTTGCTATGCTTGTTCTTACAAGCCTTATCGTGCTTGCGATAAGCAGTCTGTGCAAAAATATCCTGATGTCGTATATTCTAAACATGGGTGCTTTGGCTCTTCCTGGCTTTCTTGTTGTTTCGGGAGTGGAGGTTATGAAGTACCTTTCCTCCATAATCGCGGTTTCCTCAGCGGAGATTCTTTGGAACGCGGGCGGAACACGTCCGGCGGGATTGATTTATTATGCGATTGTAATAGCTGCTGCGATTGCGACGGGAGCTGTCGGGCTGAACAGGAATATGTCGAACTGAGCTTGGTGTTAGGACTATTTCCTGTCTGAAACGATACCAAAAATTGGCGTATAACCGCAATATGATAGTTTTTGCAGATACTTTTTAATCGAAAATGAGTATAAAAAACTGCAAGTACGGTATCGTCAGAGGAAACGTCATACAGGGCATAACTCAGTTTCTTGGATGGCGGGGTCGCAGTGAGGAAGCAAAGAAATATGCCGAAATGCTCCCCGAAAAAGGAAAGATTACCCGCGAGAATGTAATGGAGAATATTCTTGACGGCGACGAGCTGATTCTTTTCCGTCAGAAGCGGATTATGAGCCATGTTGAAGGAATCCTTTGGGATCTTTCCCTGATGCCCGATATTTTCACCGATGTAATGCGAAAAATCGGAGGCGTTATGTTTCCGGATGACAACCTGCTTGAATTTAATCTGAACCTGTATTTTGCGGTGAAAAGGGAGATCAACCGCCTTCTCGAACAGAATCCCACTGCCGATACCCAGACTGTTTTGAATCTGCTGAGCGAGATGAAAAAGTACGCCCAAGCATATGACAGCGCAGCTTTTTCAAAGCCGGGTGTTTATAGATACACCGCGCCGTGGTTCGAACGTATCGAGGAGGACACGCGCGAATGGCTCGGAAATGAAGGCTCAACAGTTATGCAGGATTTAAGCGATTTCATGAACCAACCTCAGTTTAACGCATTCCGCGATTGCGATTTGTTTCGATCGCTGTTAAGTTGAAGTATATAAATACTAAAGCCGAAGATGAACGCCAGTTTTTCTCCGGCTTTATTTAGATGTGGCAGGGTCGCCCTCCAATTGACAGCCTAAATAGTATGTGCTATAATCTTAATAATAAACTTGCAGGAGGATGCTATATGCCCGATGAAAATTACAGATACTGTCACAGCTGCGGCTTCCCGATAACCGACGACAGCCAGAAATTCTGCACCAATTGCGGAAGCGCGCTGATGGATAGCGACGTCAGCGATAAAACCGCACAGATGGCTCTGCCCATGAAATGGTATAAGTTTTTAATTTACTTTGCGCTGCTTGCGTCGGCTATTCTGTCCTTTATTTCGGGACTTGACTGCCTGACAGGTAACCTTTTCAGCTTTTTCGGCTGGAATGCGAATGAAGCATATGCCGAATTTGATGGTCTTAAGCCGCTTTTCACCGTCTACGGAATCGTCAGCATAATGTATGCGGCGTATGTGCTGATGACATGGTACTGCCTTGCAAAGAAGATGAAAACAGGTCCTAAGCTTATTATGATGATGTATGTAATAAATACCGTAATCAGCATTGTCATGTCCATAGCTTCGGCATACCTCATAGTACTAAATACCGGAAAAACATGGCACGAAGCCGGATTTTCGGTAATGGGAATTATTATGGATATCGCCATGGGAGCGCTGCTTGTATATCTGAATAAGGTATATTTCGACAGGCGCAGCGCGCTGTTTGTCAACTGATTGGCAGTCTTATATTAAGGAGAAATACTATGTTCGGCGTATTCATTTATGACTTCCTTTTCTTTGCACTTCCAATAGCGGCGATTCTGTTTTTCGGAATCAGCCTTTACCGCTACTGCTCGGCAATATCCGGAAACAAAAAAATTCCGCAGACATTCCCGCCTGCCGAGATAAAAAAGCGTTTAATCCTGCTGATAGTCTCATCGGTGATAATGGGCGTTCTGCTGCTCGTTGTTATCGGATATATCGCGCTGATATTTATGGTTATCGCTTATATGTGAATTATTATGTGAGGAGACCGACATGAAAGACCGTACCTTTTCAATAATTCTGTGTGCAGTTCTCGCGATATGCGTGCTGCTGACCGTTGCGCATTTTATCTATGCGATATACGCCTATCAGCACTGCTCCATAATTGAATTTATAGCAAGGGAGCTGTGGTAATATGCTGATACGCTCTAAGACCCCAAAGCAAATCCTTGCGATAGTGCTGATAGTGGCAGTGTTCGCGCTTTTCAATTTAAGCATGTATATGCTGCTGACAAGCCGCCTTTCCAACAATTTCAGCGGTGCAAATCAGGCAAAGATGATTGACGTGGGCAAATACCTGCCACATCAGCCCGAATCCGAGCTTGCGCGTATCGAGTCAACCTTAAAGCTTGAAGGCGACCTGCCGGTACTTGACGGCGCGGCTGCGCTTGTTCCGGTTTACGCCTCGATTATCGATAATGTGTACCCCAAAGGCTCGGTGACCTTTGAGGGCGGTGAGTTCTCAGACGATAATTTCTATGGCGAGAATTTCGCGCCGGACAGCAAAATGCAGTATAAAAACACCGTCCGCGGCTATCAGGCGATAGTTGACGGCACAACCGATATCCTCTTCTGCGCCGCTCCATCAGACGAGCAAAAGCAGTATGCCCAAGAGAAGGGAGTCGAGCTTGTCTATGTCCCCATAGGCTTAGAGGGGTTTGTGTTCTTTGTCAACGAGAATAACCCCATAGATAATCTCACTGCCGATGAAATTCGCGGAATCTATGCAGGTGAATACATCAACTGGTCGCAGCTCGGCGGGGCGAATCGCGTTATCAATCCTGTGTCCCGACTGAAAGGCAGCGGAAGCCAGTCCGCGATGGACTCCTTTATGGGGGACGCTAAAATCGCACCGAAATCTCCTCTTGCTATAACCGGTGCTTCCATCGGCTTTTCGTTCAGGTATTATATGGATGGAATAGTCGGCAATAAGTCAGTAAAAATGCTCTCCTTAAACGGCGTGTACCCAAGTGCTGAGAACATCCAAAACGGCTCATACCCGATAATAGCGAAGTTTTATGCGATATACCGCGCCGATAACGACAATGAAAACGTCCAAAAATTAATTGATTGGATTCTATCCTACGAGGGTCAGGAGATTATCGAGAAGACCGGATATGTCAGAATAAATTAATATAAAAATACCGCACTCGGTTCAATCCCGAATGCGGTTTTTCGTATATAGATTTATGCTCAGACCGTAACAGTCTCCTTTTCGGCAGCCATCTTTGCAAGCTCTTCTTCCTCCAGAACTCTGTAGGCAACCTTTCCGACAAGAGTCTTGGGCAGCGACTCGCGGAACTCGATGTCGTAGGGCATAGCGTATTTTGCAATGTTTTTCTTGCAGTAAGCTAAAATGTTCTGCTTGGTCTCCTCATTAGGCTCATATCCCGGCTTAAGCATTACAAACGCCTTTACCTTCTGAACCTTGTAGGGGTCGGGTACGCCAATAACGCAGCTCATCTGAACCGACTCAAAGCCGTCTAAGATGTTCTCAATTTGTGATGGATAAACGTTGTAGCCACTGGTTACAATCATTCTCTTAAGTCTTTGCTTGAAGTAGATAAAGCCGTCCTCGTCCATGGTGCCAAGGTCGCCGGTGTGGAGCCATACTCTGCCGTCGCCGTGGACGCGCAGGGTGTTGGCAGTCTCCTCAGGCTGGTCGAGATATCCCAACATTACCGAAGGACCGGAAATGCAAATCTCGCCCTCGGTGCCGTAGGGAACCTCAATGTTGGTTCCAACGTCAACAATCTTGTAGTATGTATCGGGGAAAGGCTGACCGATAGAGCCTTCTTTTTGAAGGTGCAGCGGCGTCAGACAGCTTGCGGTAACGCACTCGGTGGTTCCGTAGCCCTCACGCACCTGAATGGAAGCGTTATGCTCGGCAAGGAAAGCGTCGAACCGCTTTTTAAGCTCGACCGACAGCGAATCTCCGCCCGAGAACACGCCTTTAAGACAGCTTAAATCTGCGCCCGCCATCCTCGGCTGACGTAAAAGAGCCTCATAAAGCGTGGGAACGCCCGCAATAAAGTTGCAGCGGTGCTTTACAATGTCTTTAGCATAGGTTTCCGCAGTAAAGCGGGGGACAAGTATGCACCTGCCTCCGTTTGCAAGCATCGAGTGAATGGTAACGCCCAAGCCGAAGCCGTGGAACATCGGCATAACGGCAAGCATTTTGTCGCCCGGCTTGAAAATCGGGTTGGTGGCTATTATCTGCTCCTTAAGGGCATTGAAGTTGAGGTTTGACAAAAGTATGCCCTTGGTGGTGCCGGTGGTTCCGCCGCTGTAAAGGATTACAGCCGGATCCTCGCGCTTTACGGTAGCCATGTATTCTCCAATGTAGGCTTTGCCCTTTTTAATAAATTCGTTCCAGCGCAGAATCGGCGCGTCCGCGGGGATTTTTGCGACCTTTCTTCCCTGAGTTAAAGCGTATCCCGCCTTCATGGGAACGCTCAAAGCGTCCGGAATACGAGCTATAACAAGGGTTTTAAGGGCTTTAAGATTCTTTCTTATCGCCTCAAATTTGCCGTAGAACATATCCATAGTAAGCGCGCAGACGCTCTTGGAGTGGTTTATAAAGAACTCGATTTCATTTTCACTGGAAAGCGGGTGGATCATGTTTGCAATGCCGCCCATAAGGTTTACGGCGTAGAACATAATAACCGTCTGCGGACAGTTGGGCATGCATATTGTAACCCTGTCGCCCGGCTTTACGCCTATAGCGCGCAGAGCCTTTGCACAAACGTAAACCTCCTGCTCAAACTTGGCATAGGTTGTGGTGCTTCCCATAAAGTCGAACGCGATGTAATTGGGGTATCTGTGGGCGATGTTCCGCACAGCCTCCCACATCGAGCCTTCAAAATAATCAAGATTGAATTTAACGTCGCCATAATTTTTTAGCCATGGCGCTTTAACCTCAAAAGCCATTGTATTTATATTCCTTTCGTGATTTTAAATTTTGTGCATATCTTTCAGATGTCTACAGGAGTCTCAATCGGAAGCTCTAACAGCTCGGGATTTGCAAGCAGAGCCTTTACAACCTTTAAGGTCTTTGCAAAATATAAGCCGTCTGCAATTCGCTCGTCGATGGTTATGCTCAGATCAAGAGCGTCCTTAACCTCGTAGCTGCCGTCAGCCTTAAAAAACGGCGTGGGTTTCTTTTCGCCTATTATAACAAAGAAGGAGTTTGTACCCCATTCCGCAAGGTGATGATACTGCGCGTGCATTTTAATGCTTCCTAAGTTTGATATAAAGCAGCTGGAGTAGTAGGGGTCGCCGCGCATAAGGGTGGTGGGATATTTTCCGTGGAACTCCATTTTGCGAAGTATCTTAAAGACAAGATTAATCATCCAGTGCGGCATTTTAAGAAAGATATCCATAATGTCGCCGATTTCGTTGTTCTTGTTTTCGGTTCTTACGTGGGTGACTATCTTCTTCACCTGCTCGTGAACGCTTTCAAGCGGAGATACGCCTTCTCTCGGACATACAACGGTTGCCAAAGCCTCCTCGCCGTTGTCGGTAAACTGCTTTTTGACAACGAATGACAGGCTGACCTCTTTTTTCTCCCACAGCTTGTTGCCGGAATAGAAATAGTTCATTCTGGGTCTTAAAACAATTACCTTTGCTATCGCCGCCGCTATAACGTGGAAAAATGTATACTTAAAATCTATTCCATCAACGTTTTTCTTTTTAATATACTCCTCAATCGCGGTGAGGTCTATGGTTTCGGTAAGAACGGCTTCGTTGTCGGTTCGCTTGGGCAGATTGTAGGGCATTATGTAATGCATTGAGTCAAGCCCTCTTACCAACCAGGCGTCCTTTCTGTCGCCGCGCCTTTTCTTTTCTTTGATTTCTTTCTCTTCTTTTTTCACACTTTTCTTCCTTTCATCTATTTATATCATCATGTATCTTTTATGAAGCAACACATTAAAGTATATTACAATTTTCCGATATTGTCAACAAAACTAAGATTAAGTTTTGATTAATATTTGCAAACTGAAACAAAAGTGCTTGCAATGTTCTTAATTAAGTGGTATAATTAATAAAACTAATTCACAACCACCTGATAGCCAAAAATTTATTCCGGCGTAAGCCGGTATTTTTGCGCTAAAAATAAGCAGATTGACTACAAACTGATTGCGAATTGGTAATATTTGTGATGACGTGTTCGCGAAATCTGTTTGGCGAATACGCATTAATGATTGGAGAGATATTTTATGAAAAAGAAAAATATTCTTACGTATAGTTTATTATTTCTACTCGGCTTGGGATTAACAAGTTGTGCTGGAGCTCAAGGTGAAACTGGTCCTCAAGGTCCTCAAGGTGAACAAGGAATCCAAGGAGAAAAAGGGGATAAGGGAGACAAAGGCGATACGGGCGCAACTGGTCCTCAAGGCGAACAAGGAGAAAAAGGAGATAAGGGTGATAAAGGCGATACGGGTGCAACCGGTCCTCAAGGGGACAAAGGGGATACTGGTCCTCAAGGTGAAACAGCTTGGTCTAATACAATCTTACCAAGTGTGGGAGGATATATTCTTCCATCTGTTGGATCTGCACTAGTTGGTTCAGAAATTACATTTACATTTGTACCACAAGATGAAACTTATTATCTTGATTACGCAAAATTAAATGGTGAAGAAGTTCTTACAACCTATGACGCCATCGAACATGAATACTCTTATACCACTGAAATGGTTGAAGGTGGATTTGTTGTACAAGCTGCTTTTAGT
>ENA-ORMR01001387-ORMR01001387.1-human-gut-metagenome-genome-assembly--contig:-NODE-1387-length-18866-cov-7.426240_pt1 | contig 18866 bp, 20 predicted proteins | sample MGYA00242107_ERZ509003 | MGnify/ENA primary metagenome ERZ509003 (study PRJEB26280, sample SAMEA2338699) | human gut metagenome | biome: human gut; feature: human-associated habitat; material: faeces... | reverse complement strand
TCTAACATGCCTATTTTTCTTATTTTCCACAATACTGCATCAGAACTACCGACTCGACACTCTTTCCGTCGGGCAACCGAATTGCATTACCTTCGTTTCCATTATAATACACTGGAAAGTTGAAGTTTATCTGTTTTACTATGCGCCCATCACTCTGTCGTTCAGAGTATAATTCGATTTCATCAATGAAGTTCCTGAAGAACTCTTTCTTCTCCAAGTCCGTCATCTCAAAATATATTTTATCAAAACATGTGAGAATTTGATAGACCTGTTTTGCAGTAATTTGATTTTCATAGGCCATACGGATTTTCTCATTTACATCCTGAAGCTGGTCATCTATATCCCCAATCTTGTCATACAGATTATCCAATCTGTCATGCATGTCCTGATATTTTCTATCATAATGCTTATCCGAAACATCTAATCGGTCAAGCATATCCGTCAATTTCTTCTTTGCACCGGACAACTGACGAAGCTGTCCTCGTAGCTGCTCTCGCTCAATTTCCAATGAGCTGACATCCACTCTGGTTTCCATTCTTCTTATGATGTAAGATCTGCAATCATCATGATTCACAAGGTCCATGATGTGTCGCTCCACTTCGCCATTTAATTCATTCTGATTTAAAACCAGACTGCAATTACAGAAATCGCTCTCATTGATTTTCTTACGATGCTTACATCTATAATAGAAGTCATCCTTATATTCGCCGGTGCTTTTATTCTTTCGTCTTCGTACCGTACCTGACATTCCCACACCGCAAACTGGACATTTCAGCAAACCGGTTAAAATATGTTCATGCTCCAGACTGTGAGTTTTTACCCATTTAACTCCGGTCTCTTCTCTTCTGGCACGAGCACCTTCCCAAAGGTCTAAATCAATGATTGCTTCATGTAATCCCTCTGCCATAAGAAACTCTTCATTTCTTACCCTGTGATACTGGTCTCTGGTGCCTTTAATCTTTTCGGTACTGCTCTTTCCATATGCAATCTTACCAATGTATACCGGATTATCCAATATCTTTCTTACCAGACTACGAGTAAAATAATTCAGTTCATGGCTCCTGTATTTTGTTTTCACGTATCCATGCTGATTCAGATAATTGCTGATGCTGTCGGCACCTAAACCCTCATTCACAAATTTATTGAAGATGATTTTTACAATCTCTGCTTCTTCCGGATTTATAAGCAACATTCCTTTTTTAGAATCCAGTGTATATCCAAATGGTGCCTGACCACCATTCCACTTACCCTCTCTGGCTTTCTGTTTTCGTCCTTCCATAGTCTGCACCAGAATGTTCTCACGCTCAATCTCTGCAACCGCAGACAATACCGTGATGGTAAGTTTACCGGAATCCTTTGATGAATCTATTCCATCTTCCACACAGATAAGGTTCACACCAAAATCCTGTATGTATTGCAAAGAATTGAGAACATCTGCTGCATTACGTCCAAATCGGGATAATTTGAACACCAAAATGTATTCCACACCATCTTTATCATCTGCCACATCCTGAAGCATCTGCGTAAACTCTGGACGTCCGGTAATGCTCTTTCCGGACTTTCCAGCATCACAATATTCTCTTACTACTTCCATGTCTTGAAACTCTGCAAACTTTGTCAGCCTGTCCTTCTGGGCTTCAAGACTGTATCCATCCACTTGCATCGCTGTAGATACACGGATGTATATATAACATTTCGTTCTCTTCTTCACGCACTGCACCTCCTACGCTATCATCTTCACATCAGGCTCCAGCATCTTGAAATGCTTTAATGCCTCTATAATCATTTCCTCTTTTGCTTTTGGACATTTCGGCACTCTTTTATTTGGATCATCTGGCTTATTGTAATTCTCTCCCATATCAATCCCGTACTTTCTTTTTATCTGAGCAATGTATAAGGAAGAAACCTTTGCACCATATCTGTCCAGAATGTATTTCTTCAATTCTACATAGGTTGCTTTTGCTTCCGCAGATGTTATGCCAACTTCTGAGGTATCAAGCGTATATGTTATTACTTCATCCGCTATTAGCTCTGTTTTCGGCTCCCAGTCTTCATAAAACACCGGAATCTTAAATGAAATACTTTTTACAATCCTGCCATCTGGTGTTTCTTCCGGGTACATCTCGATTTTCTCAATCAGCAAACGATAGAAGTTTCTCTTTTCTTCACAGGTCATTTCTTCAAAAAACTTCGGTATATTCTGAATCAGATTTTCCACTTGCTTTATTGCCTTTGTACCTTGCTCCACAGACTCTAATTTCTTTTTTGTCTGCGAAAGCAGCATCTCCAATTTTTCTATTTCATCATATACGCCATCTATTTCAGCTTGTGTCTTGTCATAAGTTTCATCATAATCATCAGCCAGAATGTCCAGATTATCCAATATTTCTCCCAATCTACGCTTCTGTTGTTCCTGATGGTACAACTTCTTACGAACCGTTTTTAACTGTTCCGTAAGTTCCTCTATGGAATCCTTGCCCTGAAACCATTTGGATGTTTCCCTTTGGAAAGAAGGAACTGTAAACAACTTCCCTATCATCTCCAAAACCGCACTGTCCACTTTCGCCTGATTATAGGTGTGGCGGAATTTACATGTCATACCATTCTGTTTTCGTGCATTTCCACAGCTATAATAATGAAGTGTTTTATAATGACCACCGCGATTTTTATTGACATGCTTATTCTTCGTTGCAATCATCCCCGCACCACACGCAGGACATTTCACAAGTCCGGATAATATGCTCACTCTGTCCGGCTCATCTATTTTGGGACATCTGCCGGAATGCTCTTTCCGCTTCTGCTGAACCAGTTCCCATTGCTCCATAGATATAATCGGCTCATGATTGCCCTGTATCTCCAAAACCTCACGTTTTTGTTTCTGTGGTTCCTTACTATTGGTACGCCTTCCATAAAAAATCTTTCCGCAATAAACCGGATTATCCAAAACAGTTGTTATAAAATCATATTTGAATGGACTGACCTTACCTCTAATCACTCTGGTAAAGCCGTTATCATTCAAATATCGAACAATACTTGTCGCCAACATACCATCCTGTAAATATAAGTCGAAAATCAATTTTACAATTTCTGCCTCTTGAGGATACTGCACCAACTTATCATTTTCTTTACGATAACCATAAGGTATGGGACCTCCCGGCCATCCACCCTCTTTCAACTTCTGCATCTTTCCGGACAGGAACTGAACCGTGATGTTCTCACGCTCAATTTCCGCCACTGCTGAGAGAATGGCCAATGTGAGTCTTCCGCCCTGTGTCGAACTGTCTATGACATCATCCACAGACACCAAATCCACTTCATAATCCATAAGGAGCTGCAAGGATTTCAGCACATCTGCAGCATTTCTTCCAAAGCGTGAAAGTTTAAATACTAACACATAGGACACATCATCTTTTTGGCTTGCTACATCTTCCATCATCTGTTGGAATGCCGGGCGTCCTTTGATGCTTTTACCGGATTTACCGGCGTCACAATACTCTCCGGCTATTTCAAGGTTCTTATATTCTGCATATTTCCTCAATTTCTCTTGCTGTGCATCCAGACTGTACCCTTCCGTCTGAGCCATAGTAGAAACTCTTGTGTAAATATAGCATTTCTTCTTTCTCAATCTATCACCGCCTTTTCGGTTGCCCAAGGAATGTTCGTCATCCATCCTTGGATCTACAATATAACGCACTTTTTCCATTGCGTCAGCGGGTAAAATGCGCCGATTACAAAGAATAATCGACGCATTCTATTACTGTCCATTCTGCTGTTTTTCCGCTTCTTCTCTTTCCATCTCTGCCAAAACCTTATGACCGTACTTCTCAATCATTCTTGCCATAAACTCTGCAAAACGCTCCAGATTCTGCCTCGTTTTTCTGTCCATTTCTTTATCATATTTTTCCACAACTTCTTCCGGAACCATGATTGCACCTCCAACATAAAGTAAGGAGTTGTCTCCTTCTATGTCACAGGCAAAAGAAATGGTGTAGATTTTAACCTCTATACAAAAAAACCGACTGGCAATTACACCAATCGGTTCATATTACATCATATTCAATTCATAAAACTAAATCTCGATTGACTGTTACCAAATGAAAGGTATCAGACGATATTTGACTTTTCGCTTATATTCACGATAACCCTTAAGTTCCTTTTCCAGAAATTGTTCTTCGCTTTTAATCCTTTTAGCAATAATAAAGGGATATGCCATAAAAATCAAAAATGAGTATACAGAACCTAACACAATCGGCATCGACAAAAATAAAAGTAACGTCACGCTGTACATCGGATGTCTGACAACTCCATATAATCCTGTATCTATCACTTTTTGATTTTCCTGTACTTCAATAGTACGGCTAAGATATGTATTTTCTCGAAGAACCTCTGCATATAGAATATATGCACCAAGAAATATCGCCGCGGCACTGATTACAATTCCTTTTGGCAAGACATACCAATGAAAACGAACACCAAGCCCTGCAACAATAAAACCTGCCAGAAACATGAGAGCACTTAATTTTACAACATTACTTTGTTCCTCTTGCTTTTCTTTGGCGTTGAGTCGACTTTTTAGTAGGTTTGGATTTTTAACCATCATTACAATTCCAGCAAAAAACATTGGAACAAATAAAATCCCCATAAATAACCAACCATTAAAGAACGAAAAAGTACCTGCCGGTAAAAATATTAATAATCCAACCAATAAAACACCTAATAAATACTTAGTAATTGCTTGCACGAATAATTTCTTTGTCATAATAAATCACCACCAAATTCAAATTAATTCATTTCAAATCATTAATTTCCTTTTGTAGATTTGCCAAAAATCTACCGGCATGGGCACCATCCATCTGTGTATGATGAAACTGAAATGAAAGTGTCAGATAATACCTAAACCATTTCTTTTTGTATCTGCCCCAAATAATAAACGGATTATTGAAAATACCACTATTCATACCAACTGCACCATCAATTTCGGTATCTATAATTGCTGACGTGCCTATTACCATACTATCTTCTGACAAATCTCTATCCTGACAACTTTCTGCCACCCGGGAAGTATATTTTAAATACTGCTTATTGTATTCCTCTAAATCTTCCACATATAAAATATCGCAGGAACTGACTTCACTATCTTTATTCTTTACAATTGTATTAACTGCAATCGTATCATACTGTATAAGTTTTTCACCGACAGGAAGTATGTAAAACTCTTTTAGACCCACTGCGGCTTTGCCAATGCAATAATCCAAAAGCATATTGAATTTCATATGTTTTCTTTTACTGATTTTAATGAGATTTGTTACATCTAATGTCTTAAAAAAAGTTACCATTGGATTTGGGGCTTTCATCCAAAATTCATATGCCATAGCTCTCGTTGTGTCTTTCGGTTGAATTTCTTTTGCCATTGTATCCTCCATCAAGTTTTCATTTTATCTGTGAATATACATTCTTGTCATATCAGTCTCATTATCTCCCTGAACCATACACAAAAACTCCCATCCATATCTTTCATAGAATCCTGTATGATCAGTTATCAAATAGACTGGTGAAACACCTTTTAATCTTAGGTCTTCTACTGCCATATTCAATAAACGGCCTGCAATCCCCTGACAGCGGTATGTCTCTTCTGTATAAACAGCACAAATATTGGGAGTCAAGTCCTTTCTGTCATGAAAATCGTTTTCGATAACACCCAATCCCCCAACAATCTGATTTCCGTCCAAACAAAGATACCATCCATATTCTGTTTCGCCTTGCAAATAGGCTTCCATGCACTCTAAATAGGCTTCTGTGGGAACTCCCCATTTACTGTGAAACCATTCTGCTACTGAAACCATCCATTCCGGTTTATTTCTTAGTGTAATATATTGAAATTCTGTCATTGTTATTATTCCTCTCTCATATTTAAAAATGCCTGCTTGTATTTAGGTAGCACAATCTTCATGAACACTGCTATATTGATGAGTAAAATGATTCCGTACAGTATTCGAGCCACTGTTTCCGAAACAATTAACGATATACCGTTCATATCTCCTCCACCAAAGAAACCACAAAGTATGCTCAAATACAGTGGGTCAATAAGGAGCATTGCAATTGTAATATAATATATACTTGCCTTAAAAACCTTTGAAGAAACCTGTCCAATCTTATCCACAAAAGCAATCAGTACATATGCCGTTATCATCGTTGCTACAGACCCTACAATACAAAATATTCCCAACTGATTTTCAGTCATCTTCTCTGCGAATACATCGATTTGTACTCCCAGTCCAATAAAATTTACTTTCTTGAACACATCCAATTTCAGCGCATACATTAGATGAGCCCCCTCATGTATTATGTAATACGAAAGAATCGCCAAACATAATCCTATATACTGTCTCGCTCTTTTGCTCATACTTCTACCGTAAGCGCCAAATATTAGGGCGGATGGTCTTCTGATGCTCTATCCCATACAATTGTAGAAAAGATACCTGGAGTATTTCACTACAATTATGGAGGATAGCACATGTCAACCACTCGCAAAGATCGTGTTCCGATGTCAGAACAACTAAAACTTATCAACCAGTGCCGCCAGAGCGGACTGACAGATGCTGACTGGTGCCGTGAAAACGGCATTGCACCCAGCACTTTCTATAACTGGGTCAGCCGATGCCGTAAAGCCGCGGCCGATCAGGTACCGGAACCTTCTTATGGACATCTCGAATCTCCGCGTCCCAAGCAGGAAGTCGTTCCAATTAAAGTCGTTCCGGAACCACATCCTGAACCAGTTGCCACAAACTCTTGTATACAAAGTAATTTGAACCTTGACAATTCACATACGATCGAGATTGCCATAAAAGATCTGAAGATACGGATCAATAATGATGCGGATCCGATGCTGTTATCCAGAACCCTGCATCTGCTTCAGGAGTTCTTATGTTAGGCGATATCTCCGGACTGGACAGGATCTACATTGTCTGCGGTTACACAGATATGCGCAAATCCATAGACGGACTCTGTGCAATCATAGAAGACCAGTTGAAATCCAGTCTGGATTCCCGTTCTCTTTTTCTTTTCTGCGGAAGACGGCGTGACCGGATCAAAGCACTTTTCCGTGAACCGGATGGCTATGTTCTCATTTATAAGAGATTATCTGTAAAAGGTGGATATCAGTGGCCAAGAAAACAATCCGAAGTCAGGAATCTGACCTGGCGCGAGTTCGACTGGCTGATGTCCGGAATTGATATTGACCAGCCCAAAGCCTTGTTGTTGGAGTAAAATCCTCCAATACTATCCTTCCGTCCTGTTTTATGGTATACTGGAGCTATCAAACCAAAGGAGGACGGAACAAGTGGCGGCCAGTTCTAAAGATATCCAGCTGCGTGAGCTGAAAGATACGATCTCACAATTAAAGACCATGATGTCAGAACAGACTGAACTGATCAAAACCCTCCGTCTTGTTATTGATGAAAAGGCAGATAAAGAACGGATCCTGCAGGAGCAGATCGATTATCTGACAAAAAAACTTTTCGGATCATCCAGTGAGAAAAAAACGGTAGATGTTCCTGGACAGTTAAACCTCTTTGATGAGGCTGAGACTGAGCAGGATATGACTCTTCCAGAAGAAGAAACATGTGTCAAAGAACATACCCGTAAGAAGAAAGCAACTCATGCAGATGTTTTCAAAGGTTTAAAAGTCAATAAGATCATCGTACCGCTTGCTCGGGATGAGCAGATCTGTCCAGTCTGTGGAACAGAGATGGAACTGATCGGAGAAGAATATATCCGAAGAGAGCTGATCTATGTTCCGGCCAAATGCGAGATCAATGAGTATTACAGCCAGAACTACGGCTGTCCAAACTGTAAGGATGGAAATGGTGATACGGAAACAGCCGTGATCATCAAATCCAGGGCTCCGGAAGCGCTGGTTGGTAAAGGACCGGCATCACCATCTGCGGTTGCATGGACCATGTATCAGAAATATGCAAATGGCATGCCGCTGTACCGCCAGGAAAAAGACTGGAAGCAGTATGGTGCCGATATCAGCCGTACAACATTAGCCAACTGGATCATTTACTGTTCTCAGCATTATTACCAGCCGGTCTACGACTATCTTCACCGTGAGCTGCTGAAACGTAACTTTGCAATGGCTGATGAGACCAGGATCCAGGTGCTCCATGAACCGGAACGACGTGCAGAGAGCCAGTCTTTCATGTGGTTGTTCCGGAGCGGAGAGGATGGTCTGCCGACCATACTTCTTTATGGCTATTCGCCGACAAGGAGCGGAGAACATGCATCTGAATTTCTGACTGGTTTTCAGGGATATCTGGAAACCGATGGATATCAGGGCTATAATAAGGTTCCCGGTATCAAACGCTGCTCTTGTTGGGCTCATATCCGTAGGTACTTTATTGACGCGATTCCTAAAGGCAAGCAGTTTGATTATACCCAGCCTGCTGTTCAGGGAGTACAGTACTGCGACCGCCTGTTCCGGATTGAGGATTCGATCAATAAGAAGTATCCTGGCGATTATGAAAAACGGAAGGAACTCCGTCTCGAGAAGGAAAAACCGATCCTCGAGGCTTTTTGGTCGTGGCTTGATTCCCAGCATCCAGTGAAGGGATCCAGAATGGAGAAGACGGTCGTCTATGTGAGGAATCGCCGTGCCACCGCAGAAACCTATCTGGAAGATGGCCGTTGCAGCTTTACAAACAATCTGAGTGAAAATGCGATCCGTCCTTTTACAGTCGGCCGTAAAAACTGGCTGTTCAGCAGTTCGGTTGATGGAGCGAATGCAAGTGCTGTTGTTTACACAATGGTTGAGATGGCCAAAGCACATGATCTGAACATCTACGAGTATCTGAAATACGTTTTAGAGAAACGCCCGGATCAGAGCTGGTCTGATGAACAACTTTCGGAACTAATGCCATGGAGCGAAAAACTCCAAGATTTAAAAAATCGCATGTGAATTATAGTGAATTACTCCACCTCGCAAGAGCTGGGGTAATTTTTGTTAGCTGGTCGTTTGAGACCGCCTTAATATTTGGCGCTTACCTTCTACCCCATAAATCTTAATAAAATGTCGGATGAATTTTTTCATCTGTTCCATTGCTTCTGACTGCTTCTGTGGTTCTCTATCACAAAGGTGGATAAGAGATGTAATCGGTGCTGTATAAACGAATGCCAACATCTCAGCATCTTCATTTTTCAAAAGTCCACTAGCCATCATTGTTTCAAAAATTGCAGTAAAAATCTTTTCTGTACCTCCAAGAAAATGCTTCGTCGCTAACCTACACACCCGTTCATCATGGAACTGTTCGGTTAACAGCAGTTTTCTGGTAAGAATAATTCTCGAATCATTCACTGTAAAATCTATCATCCCCATTGTTATAGTAAATAATTCTTCACACGATTTCGGCATATCAGGAAGATGCTTTTCTGAACCAAAACGTTCCGCATAATATGTTTCCATTCTGTCAAGAAGTGCTTTCCATATATCTTCTTTGCTTGCATAATGCTTATATAGTGCAGATTTACTCAAACCAAGTCGGGCAGCAAGATCACGCAGATTGGTTCCTTTATATCCATTTTCAGCAAACATAATAAGAGCTTCATCCAAAATTCTGATTTTCGTTGTATTCTCCATAATATCCTCCAAATAGAAAAGGTGTCCAAATGGACACCTTGATTATAAGTGACCTCTCGGTCACCTGTCAATACATATTTTTATATCCTCTCAGCCACCTATCTTTGCATATTTAAAAAGCAGACACCCTTTTATTGCTAATAATAAAAATGCCACAACCACAGCATATGATTCTCTTGTCATTGCCAACAATAATACAGCTAAAACGCTGATCACCATTGATAGCCCTGTCATTATTTTGTTGTATCTTTCCATTCCTAACTTAGTCAGCAATAATTTAATAACGCCTACTACAATCAACGAAATGAATATAATCCAATATAATAAACGGTTCAACGATGTTATCTGAGCATATGCAAATAGATTTACCGAATACACAAATTCATTTACCCTATTAGGATAAAGCGGTAAAAATATTAGAATGAAGGAGCAGACATCCAATAATCCGAATAGTAAGTCACACATACTTCGTAGATTCGCTTTATTTTCTTTTTCCGCAAGGGAAAGCATTTTTTCACTTGATAACAACTCATCAATGGTTACCGAAAAATAATTTGATATTTCCTTTAACGAATCAATACTTGGATATCCTCTTCCTGACTCCCACTTTGATATAGCAGTTCTGGATACATACAGGACTTCAGCTAATTCTTCCTGCGTAAGTCCTCTGCTTTTTCTTAACTCTTGAAGTTTTTCATGAAATTCCATGTCAGAACCTCCTACTTTAGTTTCTCTTTATCACACAAGATAACAGTTGCTTTATAAAAACAAAATAATCCCGCACTGAGCATAATGGAACCCACAATATCTGTAAGCCAATGGACACCAGCAATCAATCTTCCTAGTACCATAAAGGCAGAAAAGCAAATGACAAGAACTTGTACAATTCTTTTAACAGTCATATTTTCTGACCTGCGATTTACCTGTTCGATAAGTGTCGGCATGACACCCATCACCAGAAGTGTAGTCGATGATGGATAGGAAGCCTCTAAAAATCCTTCAATGAGTATTGGTCTGTAATTGATCGGTATCATTTCGAAAATCAGATATCCAAATATGACTATCATGTAATATATCCCCAAGAAAATAATGTCATAATCCACTTTAAGGACACTTCTTCTCTGAATCAATTGAATGAGTCCCATTACTCCAAATATCATACAGATGAATATTGGTATAAGTCCCAGCCAGTCCGTGATAGTGTAGAGCGTCATATGCACACCCGTTAATTTATGAAACCAACAATTAATTGTTGCAAAACCTATATTCGTTCCATTTGCTCCGAGCGGTCGCACATCTATTTTCTGAATCAATAATGTCCATATAATAAATGCTACAATAAATATACTTCCTGCAAATAATAATTTTTTTCCTCTTTTTCTCATTGTTCGTTGTCCTTTCTCTTTTAAGTTTTGCCGATAGGCTGACTTAAAAGTAGCAAAGGACGTCTAAAACATAAAGAAACGCAGTGTCACATGGATGATACGAATCGTATCACCCACGAAAACACTGCTTTCTACTCGTTTACTTAGAAAAGTTGTCCCGGAAGTTTCAATTTCTCTTTATAAGGAAATCCCTTATCAAACTCTTCTGCTTCTTCTTCATCCACAAAATATCCTTGCGGTGGTGCATACTCTCCTGTCACTCCACTTAAATATCCCGGAATTAGTTCTTTACAAAGAAAGAAGGAAGAATCTGCCCCCTCCGGCAAGCCATGATAACGAATACCAAAGTCTCTTGCAAATGTGAATCCACTTTTTCCATAAAAATTGATATTTCCCTCAAAGCATAACGCTCCGCAACCATACTCTGCAGCTTTTTCCAACGAGTAATCCAACAATGCCTTTCCATAACCTTGTCTTTTCAACTCCGGAGTAATGCAGATTGGTCCCATTGTCATAATAGGAATATTCCTTCCGTCATCTGCTTTAATGGTTGCGAGCATAAACATATTCTGTCCAATCAACTGTCTGTCTTTCTCCATTACAAAATCAAGTTCCGGTACAAAAGCATCATCATCTCTTAATTGATTCAGCACATAATGCTCCAGACAGCCCGGACGATATACATTCCAAAATGCTTCTCTTACCAGGTTCTCTACTTCTCTGTATTCTTCTTTTCTTTCTAAACGAATGATATAGTCATTTTTACTCATTAATTTTTCCTCCTGATGATTGTTGACTGCAATGCTGGGAGGTTACGATTCGATTGTTATTCATAACCTCCCGGTTACGCCACAATCTCCAAGGTGTTGTTTTTTCTCAAACAGCAATCTCCTTAAAATATAATATTTATAATCAAGCCTTTCGGCAGGATTAACTAGACTGAAAGTTCAAGTTCGTCTATAAATCATCCAAACAACATCTTTGCTGTCTGTTCTAATTCCCTTCTCTCTTCTATGTCATCGTAAGCGGTCTGCTTGTCATCAATTCCTTTTTCGACATTGATTAAAAACATTCCATCTCGATTACAATAAAACAAAATCTTTTTTACTCCGTTTATTTTAAATCTCGCTTCCGCATTTCCTTCTGGATATAGTTTAACCATCTGGAGTTTATCTGGCGACAATGCAGCAATAAAAGAAATATAATGCTGTTTCGTCATATCATGCTCAACACGAACATAATATTCGTCTTCAACTCTCTCAATGAAAATCTTATGATTCTCATCTGTTTGTTCTGCCTGACATGGTGTAAGAATTATGCCGTGGCATTGGATGACCGCTTCTCCCATGCTATGAATGCTATTCCCACAAACCGGGCACACATAAAACTTTGAACGCATCATGTTGGCTGAAACATTCACATTGCTGATTGCATTCCCTGAAATCAGTTCTGTGATTGAAATACTAAAAACCCTTGCAATTGGTTCAAGCAAAGAAATATCCGGATATCCTTTTGCAGTCTCCCATTTAGAAACGGTTTTATCGGAAACATTCAATTTCTCAGCAAGTTCAGCCTGTGTTAAATGATATTTTTCTCGCAATTCTTTAATCACTGCTCCTGTTACATATTGATTCATCTTCATGCACCTCCATGAAAAATATCATAAACGCTGCACACCGCATTTACTACCTATGCAAAGTAGAGAACAAAATTCAAATTCTTGCGTGCTTTCAACTCTTCACAAAGCTGAACGTTATCGCTCTCTTATTTGCAATATATCTCAATTGCTTTTGCTGTAAACAAAGCAGTTCCTTCTCCACCATAGCTATCAATGTTTTCGGTAAATTCTCCGCCACTTGCATACATCTTTCCCAGACCTGATAAAATTTCTTTTGTACAGGTGTAATAATTCTCTGTGATGAAATCCTGCAATTTTTTCACCTGTAATTGAACCGTATCACAGGATGTATCTAATTCTTTTATCTTGCCAAACTCTGTAAAAATAAGCATAAAACGATTGATTACATCCTTTTGCTGTGTATCAGACACCCCTTTCGTCTTTTCTTCAAATTCCTGATACTGGGCTGTCTGTCCCCATTGTTCCTTTGCACGCTTTGAATAATCTTCCATCTTTTTTTTATCAAATACTTTAAAATCCGTCTTATTTACTCCCATTGTTTTTATTCTTCGAGCAAAATCAATCAAATTTTCTATATGTTCCTTCCTCAATACCAAAAGTTCTATTTGTTGCTCTAATACTTTTTCCTTATTAAATTTAGGATTATATATAATATCTTTGATTTCTTTCAGTGGAAATTCCAATTCTCTAAACAATAAAATCTGTTGCAACCTTTCTAATGCTTCTTCATCATACAAACGGTATCCTGCCTCTGTATACTCAGTTGGTTTTAACAGTCCGATATTGTCATAGTACTGAAGGGTACGTATACTTACTCCTGTTAGCTTACTTACCTCATTTACTGTCCTCATAGAAATTTCCTTTCCGAATAATGGTCGTTTCACTCCAAAATCCATCTATTTCTTTCAAAATTTCTTCTGCTGGAAGTATCGTTGCATCAACAATATCTTTTCCAGTTTTATCCAAATAATATTTCACCATATAGTATCCGCATGCATACCCAGCACAATAAGGCATACCCACCGGAATATAATTTTGTAATTTTGCCATTTCATCTCCATACATATATGATGTAATATTGTCAAATCCTTGCACTTCTAAAGCGCCCTGGATAAGTGGCTTAATATATTCATTTAACATTTCCTGATCAGTTTTACTAACCCATGGTCCTAAGTTCTCTTCACCATATAGTTTTACTGCAAAATTTTCTGCCAATCCTTCACAAATCATATATTCTGCTAATGATATTTCATTACTCCACTTTATATATTGAAATCTCACATTATGATTCGTCTCATGAGCTAATGCAACCGGAATCCTTGTTTTTGTCGTTTCAGAAGGTACTAATGATCCAAATATGTACCCCGGAATTCCACCATCACCACAATAACCATCATTCATCACCGAATAAGGACTTGATGGATCTGCCAACATCAATGTAAACAGATACTCTTTAACCTTCAAGTCTATTCCATGCCTAACAAATGTCATAAGAGAGTTTTCAATAGATGCCACGCAATCCGTCCATAACTTTTCATCTGCTAATTCTGCAATATATTTTTGTTCTGTGTCTCCTATTTTTTGTGGCAATAAATATCCTAACATACCGCTTGCCATCACCACATCATATCCGCCAGATTGTTTTGCTTTCAACGGACAGTGATACATATCCCATTTCTTTTCAAATTTTTTCATAAAGTCATAGCGATATATATCATCTTTCTTCTCTAACGATGCATTTGCTATCTTACGATAAATCTCATCTGATTTTACTATTTCTATTATAAATTCCTGCATATCATTTCCTCCTATCGCTAAGTACACTTTAAGCTATTACGCAACGTAGGAGTCAAGACTCTTCTCAAATATTTATCTGATGAAACTTCAAATTCTACGTTCTATTATAATACCCTTCCAGCTTTTTTCAAAGGGCAATCCAAAGTGCAAATTTTGCCCTTTGGAAATAAAAAAAGACCTGCGAGCACCATAACAGCACCCACAGATCGATTCACTACATATTATATTTTCTTCGCATAATCCAGACTAATCCATCCGGCACCGCTTTTCAGCTTGCCCCATCCTTTTTCAGAACCAAGTCCTACGCTCTCTGCAACAATAGTAAACACACCCACTCCGGTATATGCTCCCGTCTTTGCAAAATGTGTACCAGGGCCTTTTCTGATATTCAGATTCTTAATGCTGACACGGACACGGTAAGAAACCTTTTTCTGCTCCGGCTCGGATGACTTTGATGGCGCATACACCACATTGCCATTCCAGTCATAAACAGAATAGCCCTCATTCTTATCTGCACATGCTTTCGCATTCTTCAGCACCTTATAGGCTCCCTTCTGGCTCTTTACATCCGCCCAACTCTTACGGACTCTGTACCACTTCTCCGGTTCTGCAGCAGTCTCTTTTACATCATACTGTGTCAGATTCCACTTCTCAATAATGGAACACAGCTTCTCCACATAGGTCAGAGATGTGGCATACCCGCCATCCTTGATAAGCTGCACAACCTTCTTATAATCCGTCATTCCGGCAATGCCCTCATATCTCTTCTTACTGCCATTCATGGCACCAAGCAGATATGCACTGTGGTCTGCAATGGAATCTTCCACACACGCATACTTACGGAAATCTGCTGTGATAGTTTCATAAGAACCATCTGCGTTCTGCTCCTTTGTTTGCTTTGTGTACACAGACTTTCCATCCCAGACAGAACCACTCCATGTGTTACCAGACAGAGATTTCTTCATGCCAAAACAGTTATTAGCATTCTGGGCAAGTTCGCTCTTGCCATATCCACTCTCTAAAATGAATTGAGCCAGAGATACAGATGCCAGGATACCACTTTTCTTCTGATCCGCAGTAAACAATGCCCCCACCTTTGCAATAACTTCTGTCTCAGAAAGTGAGACAAATTCTGTAGCTTGCATACCAGACACTTTTTCTGTCATAGCAGCTTTCACATCTTTGCGGAATCCATCCATGGTATAGCCCATATCAAGCTGTCTCCAGAGATGTTCTGGGTCTCCATGATTGCTTGCAATTCCTCTCTTATGACCTTCTGCATGGCTAATGATGACACCATCAGCCAATGAATCTAAATCATATTCTTTACAAAGCATGGCAAACAGTTCCACTGCCGCTTCATAAGTTCGCTTTGCCACCGCTTTTGCAGTCGCTTTATCAGAACAGGTGAATGTAGAGCCACCAGTATATTTGATACAAGCCGGTTCACACATTTCCACACCGATGTGTGTATTATTACAAGCACCGCCACCATGCCAACCTCGATGATTCCACGGAAGCGTCTGATACACAGTTCCGTCATTACCATCAATGAATGCGTGGACACAGGCATTGTCATAATCTGCCCTGTTCCAACTGTTAATAAAAACGGATGCCCTCGGCTGAGGACACCCTACACTATGGAGCATAAGCCCCTTCACTGTAATCTTCTTTCCGGCTGTATAGCACGGATTCTTTGTCAATAAACTCTTAACCAACTTCATTGCCATCACCGTCCCCTTCTGCCCTGTCATGGAGCTGTGCCAGGATTGCCTTTAACTTCTCAGGAATCGGCAAGCCAAGATGTGCCGCATTCTCCAGTAAGGACACACCCTCATTGGACAGATAAAAGAAAATCACAGCAGTCCTTAATACTGCACCTGTTCCAATAACCTCTACATCCAGAAGATTTGCAATGCCTACAAGCATCAAAATCAACACTTTCCTACAAATGCCTTTGAACCCAACCGCACTGGACAGCTTCTTATCAGAAACTGCACACATGACGCCTGTGATATAGTCCACCACCATAAACACAACCAGAGCATAGAGAAGACCATCGTAACCGCCCAGAAAATATCCGAGCCATCCGCCCACCGCAGTGAACACCATCTGAATCACATTCCAAAATTCTTTCATAATGAAAAACCTCCTTTAAATTTTTGTGTATTGAAAAAGCGACTGACTCAAAGAGCCAATCGCTTCATTCATATAATGATTTATTCTGTTTCTTCCGTCAGCGTATAGGTAATCTTCATGGTCTTATCCGTAGTCTTTACCACCGCTGAAGATAAATTGTTGATAGTTGCAAGATATGGTGTGAGCAGATACATCGTTCTGTACTCATTTCCATAACTGCCTCCCCATCCCAAAAGGAAATGCTTGTACTGAAAAAGTGGTGTTGCAGCATGGTTCAGTCTCTGATTTCCTTTTGTTTTTATGACCGTATCATTTGCCAGAATCTGATAATCTGCACCAATGATAAGGTCTCCAATCAGTGTCAGATACAATTCACATGTTCCTGATTCACAAAGAGGCTTCGCCCCAGAAGTAAATCCAAATGGAATCAAGGTCACATCTGCTGAATTACTGACATTGATTTTGTAAATTCCCTTCTTATTATAAGCGGGTACATACAGATATCCATTTCTCATACAGCAGTTACAGATTCTTTCCGGATAACTGGAATCCGTTGCCCTCTCGCCTACTGCCTGCAGGTATGCATTAGATAACGTCCATGAACCTTCCTCAATGGAATAATCTGTTTTGGATATCTTTACCCAGAGCATGGTCGCATCCCCAGAAGAATTTTCCTCATTGGAAAATCCATACCAGTATCCGTCCTGTCCGTCCAGAAATTCTCCATATAAGGTGTAACTGCCCAAGAACTGAAATGTTGATGCCGGAATCACCTTATCTTCCAATACTGTATAAGTAGAATCATTGATATTTTCATTCAATCCAATACTGAAAATCGGAATACGTACCTTCCTCACGCGCACACTGGAATCCTCAAATGTGATGGAATACAGGATATCATTTTCAAAATCTACTTCTGCTGTTTCAAACAAAACCATCTGCTTTGCAAGTCCGAGATTTCCAATATCCACTTCTTTCAACTGCAAAAATGCACTGGCATCTGCCACACTGCTTCCAAATCCATTTTCTCCGCCTTTTGCACTGGTCAGCGCAATAGCTGCGATTGTTCCGTTTCCCTGACTCGGCGTAAATTCCCAGACAAATTTATATCCATTATCCAGTGCCTTACTCTCTGTCAGGTTCAAACTTCCCCTCGCTGTGTTTGCTGTAGAATTGACATTGTTAGACGCATATGCAACCGGCAGATTATCCGACTGCACATAAATATTGTCCACATTTTCTTCCAGCGCTTTTGGAAAAAGTAAAATACCTCCAATCATGTTCGGGCAGATTGGAAGCAAATTATCTGTCCATACAAGTCCTGTGGAATATTCCTCTTCCGTATAAAAAATAGCCATTGGATTTAGACCCAGAATGTTATTTACCGCATTGGTCACCATGTTTTCTTCCACATAAGTTTCCACCTCCGATGTATTCACATCTGTCAGTTCGATGACCATTGTTCCTTTTAACCTCATAAAAATCCTCCTATTCAACCGTCACAGGACGGCAGAATGCACTAATCGCTGTTCTGCCAGTCACATGATCCGTATATGCTCTCTGTACAAGTTCCATTGTTTCCATCTGAATGACATCCGAAATGTTTCTCGCATTCATTCCACCACCAATAACAAACCTTGTAACTTTTTCTTCTATTTCAATCTTTCCATCCCATGCCGGGGCCGCTGCCATTGCCTGACCACTGATGGATGCAATACAATCCCCGATACCAACCGTACCTGTTCCATTTTCCATTCTCAGATACACATTGAATGTATTCGTGATATTCGGCACTACACTTTCAATCGGATAATATAATGAAAGAATGTGTTTTCCACTATGCCATGTTTCCACCGGACAATGCACTGTGATCACAGAATCATTCAGTTCAAACGTCACATAACATTGAACCTTTCCATCCTCCGACCATGTAACCGGAAGTTCCACTTCCACTGATACCGGATTTTCCACTACTTCTCCTGTTTCTGCATCCGTCTCCGTCATTGGAATCATGATGGTGCCTTTGGCGTTTTCAGTACGTTCTGTCTGTAACGCTACCGCATCCACAACCACCTGTCCAAAGAACTGGGCATGATTTTCTTCCGTTGTGGCAAACTCAATGCTAATAATCTTTGTGTCTGTATCTGCCAAGGTATAAGCAGATGCATTTGAAAATGTATGAATCCCAATCTTTCCAGCATCCACCTGATTTAAAAGCCCTGAAATGTTCTTATCATTCTTTGATTTTGCATGTGCCAATCGTGGGTTTTTC
>ENA-ORMR01001384-ORMR01001384.1-human-gut-metagenome-genome-assembly--contig:-NODE-1384-length-18911-cov-3.581937_pt1 | contig 18911 bp, 17 predicted proteins | sample MGYA00242107_ERZ509003 | MGnify/ENA primary metagenome ERZ509003 (study PRJEB26280, sample SAMEA2338699) | human gut metagenome | biome: human gut; feature: human-associated habitat; material: faeces... | reverse complement strand
CATTTAATTCAACAACTGACTGTCTAGCATTTTTATATATTTTAAACTTTCTTGCGCTATCCTGTTCATTTTCATGCTTTTTGATAATTTTTTCAAATCTGTCATTATATTCCATTCTGTCAACATGACTACAGTCACATGAAACTAAACAGTTTTCTAAAGAAATTATACTATTCAAAAAACCATAACCACTTTCTTCCATATAATCAAATATCTCTAAACATGTAAAATATTTATTAGCATTCATATAATAAAGTTCATTCCACTTGATACCTGTCTTACTGGAAATTTTTTTAAATATCTCATAATTTTCATTATTTAAAAGTTCAAATTTTAGTTTATTTTTAATATTTAAATTAATTTCATTTTCATCAGAATATAGCTCTATAATTCTAGATACGATTTCATCCATTTGTTCTTTAGGAATAGGAAGTTTCAAAATTTCAGATATTAAAATATTGAAATAAAAATCATTTTTTATATTTTCATAACATATAATCCCAATATTTTTAATTGTTTCGTTATACAAATCTGTATCATAATGAATTATTGGGAATCTTTCATTCATAATATTTTTTATGAGTAAATTAGTATTTTCTTTGATATATACACAATTATCAGCAATTTCATAGGGTAGATTTTCATCAAATAAAGAACATAATTCTACTATATTTTGTAATCCTTTTGGAAAATTTTTCCCTTGTTTTTGATATTTTTCACAAAGAGTTTTATAAAAAATTAAAAATACTTGATCATCTTTTAACAAAAAATAATGTTTGAAATACATAATTGTTATTCTGGATAATGTTAAAGATGTAATCTTATCCATTTCTAATAAATAGCGAAAAAAATAGTTTCTAATATCTGCTAGAGTTTCTGCAATATATAATTTGTCATATAGCGTTAAATAACGAATATCTTTTAATGTTAAATTCGGGAAAGTACCTATTAATTCCATATGATTTTTTAAATTTTCAATAAGTTTTTGACAAAATTCCTCTATATCAATTGGCTTTTCTAATACACCTGTTTCACTATAAGTTTTAGCATTTTTAATTCTTTCGACAGTTTTATCTGAATATCCAAAATCTGAAAGATGGCTCAAGTAGTATTCAATAGGAGAAGACAATATATATTTTGTTTTTTCCCCTATTTCAAATTTCATATTCTTAATTTTTTCTAATGCCTTATTTATTTGATTCATAATTACTTATTACTTATTACTTTTTGTATTTTATGATTTTTATTTTGTAATTTAGTTTCATCATAAGATTTAATCTTAATTTTTATTTCAACCCTTCTTGATTTTTGTTTATCAACATTATTGGGATTATTTTTACAATCATTTTTTTCTTTTTTACAAATTAGATATTCCGGGATATCTCCTTTTCCATTGATTGAAGTTTTATCAATAAAAAATTCTTTAAGTGATTTTTGATTATTTAAACTATGTTTCCTTGTGTAATTAAAAACTACAAGAGCTCTATCTTGACTTAATTCAACGTTGCTATAATTTACATTTTTCCCAATATATTTATCATTATCAGTGTAACCTTCAATTTTAATTGTATCAATTTCATTTTTATATTCTGGTTTATTTAATGTATTTAAAATTTCAGGCATCAATTTATCAAGAAATGCTTTATCTTTATTATTTAAATTATATGACCCTCTTTCAAACTTTAAAGTATTTTCACTTTCTCCCAATATTATTTTTATAGACAAAGGATCAGTTGGCACATTTTGCACATCTAAATCTTTATCAAAATTTTCTTTCAAAACACGACTTAACTCTTCTTTTAATTTTTGCCTTGTTTTATTTGATTCATTAGTTTGATCATTTAATTTAAGCATCGTTGAAGCCAATAACAACATAAATATTAATACTAGTGATATCATCAAATCTGTCATTGATGTAAGAAAATCGTTTTTATTTGCCATGATTATTTCCCTATTCTATCTAAGTTGTCACTTAGTTCCTCGACAAGTTCAGTTTGTGTTTCTATTGCAGATTTGAGAGTTCCTAATGCAGAAGATGCACCTTTCGCAAATTCATTAAACATATTTTTTTGAAAGTCAACTGATTTATCAGCAAAATCATTCATATTTTGAGCAAGATTTGCACTTAAGCCTTCAATAGTATTTTTCATTACCAACATTGAATTATAATTTTCTTTTAATAAGGTTATATTTGATTTAATTGTATTATTAATATCAGTATTTATCTGATTTGCAGTATATAAGCTATTCGTCAAATTATTTGCAGTATCTTTTGAAATACTTATTACATTAGATACTTGAGAACTTGCATTTGACAGAGAAACTGCAGAATTATTAATTTTTTCTGATGCTCCAGTAAGTTGACTAACAAAATTAGAATTCTTATTAATTATATTTTCTTGTAATACAAGTGCTTTTTGAATGTTTTCAGTTAATTCCTTATAATTACTTCTAATTCCAGTCTCATAACTGTGTAATTCTGCAGTATATTGTGTCAAGACATTCAACATTTCTGACATTTGAGTATTTTGCATTGTAATACCTGTTTGAATGCTTGTGTTTACTTCAGATACTTTACTTATTGTTTCATTAATAGTATTTTTTACAGCTTCATTTTGTTGATGGTTAGAGCTTGTAATCTGATTTTGCATATTTACCATAAAAGATTCAAATGTATCTTTTAATGAAGATAAATATGTACTTGATTCTTGCAAACTTTTTTGTAAATTTCCAATAGTATCATCAGAATTTCCAACAATTGCCTCTGTAAAATTGTCTTGCAGATTTGAAAAAATATTTTTCATTTCATTAACTAAGTTTTCAACTAATGATGCTGATGATTCTTGTTTAATATTTTTTAAATCTGCAATAACTTCATTTAGTTTATTTAAAGAATTATTTAAAGAACTTGTTATTGAATTAGATAAATTCGATCTAAGTTCTTCTAAAGTTGAAATTAACTGATTTTGCATTATTTCTAATTTGTCAAAAGTTTCATTTTTTACTTGATCAAGTTTTTCTAAAGAAATATTAATAGCATCAATTATATCCGGCTTTGCTTCCGTAATACTGTCTGATATTGCATTTTTAATGGCATCTGAAAAATCCATATCAATAAGAAAACTCTTTAAAGAACCTGTTTGATCTTCTATTTCTTTATATATTTCATTTAACTTATTATCTGTATTATTATGGAGAACTTCTAGTTTTTGAAAAATTTTTATTAATGTTTGTGCATTATATTTTGAATACTTTATTTGTTCAACAAAATATTTCTCAAATTCAATAGAACGTTTATCTATACTTGCAAGGTAGTTTTCAATAGTCTGTTTTGGAAGAATTTTATTTAATTTATTTTGAATTTTAATTAACTTATTTTCTAATCCTGAAAACAAAATATTTTTTATTATCGTATAAATAATTGCCGTAAGTATACCAGCAAGAGAACTATAAAATTTTACAGATAATCCACTAATTAGATGTTCAATACTTTCTTGCATTTTCTTAGGATCTGCATCAAAATTCATCAATGAAAAAGTAATTGCAATAAAAGTCCCGGCAAGTCCAAATCCTGTCAAAACCCCAGGTACGGTTTCTAGTGCGTTAATATCTGTTTGTTGATAGATAATACTTTCTTTATTAATGTATACTTCTACTTGTGCAGTATTTTTAATACTAACAATTTCTTCTGCAGAATTTTTTTCTATAATTAATGTTTCACAAAATTCATTCCAAATATCGCATATATGTGGGATTTTACTTATTTTCTCTTTCAAATCACCATATTTGTCAATTAAATCTTTAGTAGAATTTATGTTATTCAATGCATTTTCAAAATCTATCATTTGAGATTTAACACTTGTATATGATTTTAATATTTTATAGTAATAAAAATAAAAAAATGCTAAGATAAATGCGAATATAATTGATAAAATTATCCCATCTATATTTTCTGAAATTTGTATGTGACTATTTTTATTAAAAGCGTGGAAAATAGCTAATAATGCTAATGTAAATGTAATGATTGTTACAACACAAAATACTTTTACTGAATTAAATTGTTTTAATTTATTAAAAAAAGCTTTCATAATATACTCCAATGATAGTAAACATATTAATTCTAATATTTTTTTCAATTCCTATCAAATAATTACAATTGCTTAATTTTTCTGTCTTTTTTAGTTTTACAGTTTATGTAAATTACTGAAAATACATAAATTAAAAAATACGGGCTGTAAAATAATAAAAATATAAAAAGCCATTTTGTTTCATTCGTTAATAAACTTATACAAATAAACCAGAATAAATATGAATTTAGTCTTTTTAAAAATTCACCATAACTATTTTTATTTTCATGCATTGCAATAAGAAATTTATTTATTCTATCCAAACAAGTTTGGTAATTACTGATTACGACCTCATCATTCGGATTCATTCGCAGTGAATTTTGCAATAGCTCAAGTGCCTTTTTTTCACCATCCTTTATATTATTATCAAGTATTGCAACAGCATAATTATTCAATGTATATCCATCATTCGGATTCAATTTCAAGGCTTCAAGATATTCTTTTTCTGCCAAATCAAATCTATCCGTCTCTGAATATATATTTGCTAATGTACAATGATAGAGCTCTGCATTTGGTCTTATTGAGAGCAAATATGTAGTCAATTCCTCCGCTCTTTTATATTCCTTTAGTTTATATAATGAAAAGGTTCGACAATACAAGGCAAGCTCATTTTTATGGTTTTTCATAAGAACTTCATCTGATAGCTTTATTGCACCATTGTAATCTTTTTTAAGCATTAATATATTGCAGTAAATGGCAAGAGGTGTTTCTGAATTCGGACAAAGAGCAAGTGATTTTTTAATAAAAGTTTCAGCTTTATCATATTTTTTCAAGTCAATATATGCCCTTGCAATTGTAGAATATGCCTCATAATCATTTGGACTATGTGCCAAGATTTTTTTCGATAAATCTATTGCAAGCTGACACTTGCCCAAATCTAGGGCAGCATCAGCTCTTTTATACATTAATGTTATATTCAAAATTAATCCTTTTTATTTAAATAATTTAACACTGAATCATACAATCCACTTTGATTACTGTATTTTACATAATTTTCAGCAGTTTGCAGCCATTCTGTTGTAGATGGATTTACTGAATTAATTGCTGCCAGCAAATCCTTTGTTCCTATAAGTTCCTTTTTGCCGCTTTGCATTGCAATTCTTATCTTTTTATCAATTGCAAGATTACATACAGCGACAATATCGGCAGCTGAATATCTGTGAGAATATTTTGCAAGCTGTTTATAATCAATTTCTTCAATAGGCTTTCCGGTTAAGAAAAGTTTAAATATTTGAGCTCGCTCATCTGCACTTGGTGGGGGAACAAAAATTGTTTTATCAAATCTACCGGGTCTTTTAAGTGCTGTATCCACAAACCAAGGTACATTTGTAGCTCCTAAAATCATTATAGAAGTATTATCTGATGCAAGCCCGTCTAATTCGTTTAAAAATTGATTTACAAGAGTTCTGGCATAAACATTTTCACCCGTTTTCATTCTGTCATTTCCCAACGCATCAATTTCATCTATAAAAATAACAGCCGGAGATTTTCTTCTCGCTAACTGAAAAGTTTCATGCAGTTTTCTTTCTGATACACCTATATGCATATCAAGAATATCAACAATAGATAAATTTAAAAAGGTAGCTCCACATTCATTTGCTGTAGCTTTTGCAATGTAAGTTTTACCACACCCCGGAGGGCCATATAACAAAATTCCACCACCTGCTTTTTTACCATATTGGATAAATAATTCTTGATTCTTAAACGGATAAATAATATTTAGTTTAATTTCTTCCTTTAAATCGTTCATACCTCCGACATCATTAAACGTAACATTACTTGTTTCTATTAATGACTCCAAATCATAATTCATCATCCCAAATCTCCTTATATTTTGTAAATCCTTAAATCAACTTTTACATTATAAAAACACATTGTGACAAAAATGGTCGTATTACATTTTACATTTCGGACAATTCTTTCAGAATTTTTTTGTGTTTTACTGAATTTTCTTTATCATAAAGCTTTTCATAGCATTTTGCCATATATTCATTTAGTTTGTATTCAGCATCTTCTGCATTTAAATTAATTTCTTTTAAAAATATTTCATAATATTCAATTGCTTTTTTATAATTCTTTTTATTCATATAATATTCACCTAGTTTAAAAAAAGCACAAGGTTGAAAACTTTCTATTTTATCAGACTTTATACCATTTAAAGCCAGATCCAACATTTCATAACTTATTTTTGAAGATTGACATATAGGATTATTGTAAAAAGTTTCGATAGAAGAAGTATTCTCAGCTGAATTTATTACAGTATAGTTATTAAAATAATTATTATTAGATAAAATACGTTTAATTTTACATTGCGTAATTGATAAAACAGTTGATTTGTAATTGTGACACTGAGTTTTATCTATATTTGCAGATTTTGCAAAATTTAAAGCCTCTTCATATTTCCCAAAATATTTTAAATCACTTATATATGTTAGGATTGTTTCTTCAGTTAGTGGTATTTTATCTGCAGCAGCCATTCTTATGAAAAAAAGTCTTTTTTGAGGATTTAAAACAAACTTTGTCATACTTACATTTTCCAAAATTTCTTTTCTTACATAAGTATCTTTATTTCGTATGTATAAATCCTTATATTCAATAAGAGCATCAACATTAGAAGTAAAAATTTGATTTTGTAAAATTATATTTTTACCTTCAAAATCATTAGTAGTTCTATGTAAAGGTAAATTAATTGAATAAATACATAACAATAAACAAAATCCCCCAATAAGATATTTTAATTTTCTATCCATATTATTCCTTTCTTATAAACATACAATTTTTATCCTAATATACACAAACGACAAAAACGGTCACATTCATCTTAAAATCACACGACCGTTTTTGACAGATACATATTGTACTGTTATAATGTACAAACTAGGAGTAAAATTCATGAAAATTTTAAAATTATTTATGGCGTTATCTTTAGCCTTTTTTACACTTTCAGCATACGCCGGATCAATTGATTACGGATATAATGCCCACGGAGATTATGTCCCTACTTATGTAAACGGAAACAGAGTAGAATATGGTTATAATGCACATGGCGATTATGTTCCAAAATATATAGGCGGAAAACAAATTCAATACGGTTACAATGCTCATGGGGATTATGTTCAAAAATCTATTGGGGGACAGCAAATTGAGTATGGCTACAATGCCCATGGGGATTATGTTCAAAAATCTATTGGCGGGCAACAAATTCAGTATGGTTACAACGCCCATGGAGATTATGTACCGAAATCTATTGGCGGAAGCCAAATTCAATACGGCTACAACGCTCATGGTGATTACGTTCCAAAATATATTGGATATTAACTTATTAGATTATATCTAACTTACATAGATGTTTATATGCACAATTTTTACACGCTCCATTTTTATCTTCTTTTATCGGATCAAATTGGAGGGTGTTTATTTTTTCATAGACTGATTTGATGAGGTTTTCAATATGATCCATATCTTCTTTTATCAAACTTTTATAAACATTTTTGCTATGGTTTTCGACATAGATTAAACCAACTTTTGATACAGGTTTGCCGGTTGCTTTTTCAAAGGCATATTTATAAAAACATAATTGATTGTAATAATTTTCTTTATCTTCACCAATCGCAACTTTTCTTTCACTTACAGGAGTTCCTGTTTTATAATCATATAATTCATAAGTACCGTCAGAATTTTTTTCAATCCTGTCAATTTTCCCGGTTATTGTATATTTATCAACCCCAACTCCATTGAAAGTATATTCTACATCATCTATTCTCGAAACCGGTATTGATATAAAATACGGATAATAGTTCTCTATTAAAGTATTGCCTTGCTTTTCAAATTTTTCTTTCATTTCAGGCGAGGTAAATCTGGAATTATCAAGACCTAATTGAAAGTCTTTTTTGATTTCTTCTATTTCTGGGTATTTACCTGTCTGTTTTGCAGTTTTTACTGCGTTTTCTAACAATTTATGTATTGTAGAACCGTAGTTTGCAAAATCCCAATCCCCTTCTTCAACATCTATTTCTAAGACTTTTAAATAAAAGAATTTTCTCGGACACACAAGATAATCATTCAATCTGCTTGGGGAAAGCACTATATTTTTTACCCTTTCTTCAATTTCAGATTTGAAGGCATTTTTATTGTCATAGACTTCTCTTGAAATACTTCTTACAAATTCTTTTGTAAAATCATCTTCTTTATACTCAAATTGTTGGCTATCAAAATCATAATCCGTAAAATCAGCAAGATATTTTGTAATCTGCTGAGGTTTATTATCACACATATCAGCAAATGATAGGCAAAGTGAATGTTTTGCTCTGGTAATTCCAACAAATAGCAATTTTGTTAATTCACTATCTTTTTTCTCTTGTGCAGTAACTTTATCATACACAGGCTCCGTAATTAATTTATATTCTCCCGGCACTCTAAAGTCTTCCCAACTTTTTGAAATTAAATTTGGAAGATAAACATATTCAAATTCTCTCCCTTTAGATCCGTGATAGGTTGTTAGTTGCACTGCGTTTTGGATTAAGGCGTCTTTATCTAAGCAAATATCAATATCATTTTGCAAACATTCATCTAAATAGTCAACAAAATCAGAAATACCTGTTGCTAAATTAAGGTTTGCAAAATCAGTAGCTTCTTCAAGAAGTTTTTTTATTCCTAACAAATTCTCGCTGCGGTTTAATTCTGTTTTATAATAATATTCTAAAATTCCTGTTCTGTTTAGAATTTCGATTATTGTATTTCTTAAATCGTTCGTTGCCGTGTATTCTTGTAAATAGAAAAATGTATCTAGGAAGCTTTGAATTTTTTCAGGATTTTTCCAATTACTTAAAGTTTTCATCAATGAAATGAAATCATTTGGCGTATCTTTTTTCAATAATCTTTTTTCATGCAAAATTTTATTGTAATCTTCCAAGTCAATTTTAAAAGGCTCAGATAAAATTAGCCCGAATAATTTGTCACTTGATAAAAGGTAGTTATTTAAAGCTTTTAGATAAAAATATACAACGATTGATGATTTTATTGCAAAAATACTTTTGCCTTCATCTATTTGGAATGGAATATTTTTGGATTTTAATAATTCTCCAAAAGTTTGTAATTCTTCACGTTTTTTCGCAATAATTGCAATTTGAGATAATTCTTCAGGGCAATTTTCCGATTTAACTAAATTTTCAATGTCTTCTGCGATATAGTTAAATTCTTGCAAAGTATCACCAAATTGCAATCTTTTTATTTTCTTATCTTTGTTTATGATTTGTTCTGATTTTGCAGTAAGTTTTTTATTAATATTTTTGGATTTGAATTTATCGTTATTTTCCAATCTTGATTTATCTTGTTGGATAACCTCATAACTAAAATCCAAAATTGATTGAGTTGAACGGTTATTTTCTTCAAGGCAAATAACTTTTGTATCTGGATATTTGGTTAGAAAGTTTTCGATATTATCTGATTTAGCTCCCTGAAAACCGTATATAATTTGATCATCATCCCCCACTACTAAAATATTTTTTTTGTCATTTCCCTCTATTAAATGAAACAAAATTTCATTTTGCAAATCATTTGTATCTTGGTATTCATCGACAAGGAAATATTTGTATTTATTTGAAACTTCTCGTAAAAAACTTATATCTTCTTCAAAAGCAGAAAGCACAAACGTAATCATATCTGAAAAATCAATAAGACTTAGTGAATGCATTTTTTCAGAATATAATTCATATAATGTCCACAATTCTTTTGCTTTTTCAATATTAGTTTTTATTTTTTCTATTTCATCGTATCTGCCTTTATTTCTTGTTTCTCCTCTTGATTCTCGCTCATAAATCTCAGCTTCAAGCTCTTTTATTCTCGGCATAAGAGTCGGATTGGTCTCAATTTGTTCAAAGTAATCTTTTCGTGTAATTCTTTGACTTTTAAGTTTTTCAATATATGATATGAATTTTCCGGCAAAATGATATCTATCAGCTCGAGGAGGAACAAAATACTCTAAAGTCGCACTATCAATACAGTCTTTCATTAATTTAATTTTTTCTGTCTCAGTAATCAGTCTGACTCCAACTCCAAGAGAAAACTGTGATGGATAAAGTTTAATAATATCATTACAAAATGAGTGATAGGTGTAGATATCAACAGAAGACGCAAGAACTCCCATTTTTTTTATAAGTCTTTGTTTCATTTCATTAGCAGCTGCATCAGAAAATGTTAGACATAATATGGAACTTGGCTCAATTCCTTCAGATAACATTTTTTCAATTCTGTGAATTATCGTAAAAGTTTTCCCTGTCCCTGGTCCTGCAAGGAGCATAATTTGCCCGTTTATATTATCTATCGCTTCTTGTTGCTTTATATTTGGTCTAATTTCTGCCATTTATCTTCCTCATTCCCGTAAGAAAATTATATATAAACCATATGACAAAAATGGTCGTTATCTTAATATTTTTCTAAATTTTCTTTCAAATAATTTTTGTATGCTTCCCTCAATTTTTTAGGTGCTAAAATCTCACAGTTTTTGCCCCATTTGAATACGTGCCACATAATTTCTCTATCACCGCTTGCTTTAAAATTTACTATCAAGTTTCCATTTTCATCTTTTTTCATTTTTTGCGTAGGATGAAATTTATACAGCTCAGCATCACCTGCAACTTCTTTTGAAAATTTCAGTTTAACATCCAAAATTTCACCTTGATATACCCCAAAGGATTTGTTTGCATAATCTTCTAAATTAAAATCCCCTCTATCAAATCTATTATTTGTTAATTCAAAATTTTCAAACTTATGTAAAAGATAGTTGTAAATTCCATCTCCTTTAGCCTTTTCTTTTGCAATAAGATGAATTTTTTCACCATAAATTATTCCAAGAGGTTCAATTAACCGCTCTTTATTATGATAAATACCCTTTAAAACGGTTGATTCTTTTATAGATTTTCTGACTAAGTCAAACACTTCTAGACTTATTTTGTATTGAGGAGTTTGACGCACTGCTAAACCTTCTGTCTGCAAAATCATTTCAATATTATTTTCTAAATGAGTAATATTTTTTCTATTCAGTGCCTTAATTTTTTCAACAGTTTTTGTGATTTCTTCAACTAATTGAGGATTTTTAGTTAAACTTTGCAGCTGCTCAATATTTGCAATTTCCTTTGGCGAAAAAGAAATTAAATTGCTGATAGAAAAATTAGTAAATCCCCAATGTTTTTGATTATCATCAACTTCGATTTCATCAATTTGAGGGAAAATACAAGTTAAGCTATCTCGCATTCTTTCTGCCGTTCTCCTGCAAACATTATATCTCTCAGCAATCTCAGATAACGTAACTCCTTGAATTCTTGATCCCATATAAACAGCTAAATCTAAAATATCTGACACCCTTGAATATCTCGGTTTATCTTCCATAAGTCCTCTTTCTTTCAATATTTTGTTCAAAAGCAGACCTTTTCTACCTGCCGAGCTTGCTCACACAAGTCTGCATTTGACTCGCTGTTTAGTTAGATACCCTAAAGTCTTACTTGCTTACCTTATCGTAAGACTTTCTCAGACCAATTATACCATTTTTTCACAAATAATTCTAATAATTAAAATTTCCCATTAAATAGAAGGGCTTTAAATAATTAAAGCCCTTTAAATTACTGTTTTTAGTCAAAAACGGTGGTTGCACTACATCTTTCACTCTTTTTCAAATTTTGCCTGTTTTTAAGTATATAATTCCGAATTTCATGGTAATAATCGCTTACTCTGTTAAACGCAATTTTTTCATTGCAATTAAGACAATAAAATTTGATAACGTGGCATCCTGAAAGAATAGATGCCCCGCAAAAATATGGAATTAATTCTGTTTTCCCGCATATTGGACATTTCATTTTCGGGAAAATTGAACTATTAATTTCAAAAGTTCCTAACCAAATAATTGCAACATCTAAAGGCATCCCATCTTTAAATTCTAACTCATCATCACTTGAAAAAATGTGAGGATATAATTCTCCAACATTATAGGAATCTTTTACCTCTGTAGTTTTGCACAATTCATCAGCTTCGGTTTTGGTTAAGTAATTTTTCATTTTTACCTCTTTCTTTTCTGAGTACCAACATACCCACAAAGAGATACTTTACTCATCATACAAGCTTTAGCACCTGATTTAACAGGTTGCTGTACGATCATCGGGCTTGTCCCTAGCGTACTCTTTATGAGTATTGATAGTATATCAAGCTCATACGACAAATCCGGACGCTAACTTTGTTACATTTAACACTATTTTCTAAATAGTTATAAATAATTTAAGCTATAATAAAGTTAATGAAAAAATTTTTGGTATTGATAATAATAGTTTTAAATATTTTACTAGCAGAAGCTACTGAAATTGAAGATGTTCAAATTTTTTATGTTGATCCTATGGTTTATAAAAGACCAAAAAATAATTGTAGCAATGATGCCTGCAAATCTCTATTAAATATCATAAATAATTCTGAAAAATCAATTAACTTTGCAATTTATGGGATTGGAGATGAAGATAAAATTTATAAAGCATTAATCAATGCAAAAAAACGAGGAGTTAAAATCCAAGGTATTACTGATATGAATATTAACAACAAAAATCCATATTTTGATACTTGGAAATTAATTAATGATTTAGAATTTGTAAAAACAGATTATTTAACTGATATAAAATTATTAGAAGAACAAAAAATTCAAAATAAATATTCATTAAAAATTAAGGATTATGCAAAAATAAAAGACGGAAATAAAATAAAAGTTCCGGGCGCAATAATGCATAACAAGTTTTTTATTGTTGATAATGAATATGTATGGACAGGTTCTACAAATGTAAGTAGCAGTTGTATGAGCTATAATGCCAATAATGTTATTTTGATAAAATCAAAAGATGTTGCAACTATATATCAAAAAGAATTTGATGAAATGTATAATAATAACAATTTTCATAAATATAAAAATAAAACATCGGATGGACAAATAATAAAAATAAATGAGGATACAAGTCTAAGAATATTTTTTTCACCCTCAAATCCTCCAAATGATTTAGCAATTAAACCTTTAATAGATAATGCAAAAGAATATATTTATGTTCCAATGTTTTTTTTTGACTAATAAAGAATTAATAAATTCTTTAATTCTCGCAAATAAAAGAAATGTAGATGTAAGAATTATAGTTGATTCTGCTGCAAATATTGTCAATCCACAGTATGTTAAAATTTTAAGAGAAAATAAAGTCCCTGTAAAAGTTGAAAATTGGGGTGGAAAAATGCATATGAAATCAGCTGTTATTGATGATAAAACTATTATAATAGGCTCTATGAATTGGACAGGAGTTGCACAAACTTCAAATGACGAAAATACCATTGTTTTAGAAAATATAAAACTAGCAAAAGAATTTAAACAAAAATTTATATATTTATGGAATACAATTCCGAATCGATGGTTGTATGAAAATCCCAAACCTGAAAGTAAAAATTCTATTGGGAGTTGTTCGGATGGAATTGATAATGACCATGATGGATTTGTAGATAGGGACGACCCAGATTGTCATATATAGTTATAGTATTTCAATTAAGTTTTTTATTATAGGTTTATTTTCAGTATTTTTGGTACTAATACTCTTTTTATTTTTGATAATTTCTTTTAATGAATATTTTGTGTTCCAACCAAAACGATTTTTTTTTAAATCATCACCTGATTCAAATTCATATTCCATAGCTTTTTTATATAATTTAGGATGATGTTTGTACAAATTTAACCAATCAGCAGGTGATTGATAAAAACAAAAATAACATCCTGAGCGTTTACGCCATTTGTAATAGTCTGGATAATTAATACCACAATTATTAAGAATATTCTCTACATCCTTTTTTATTATTCCAAAATCTACAAAAGGGTGTTTTTCTATAATATTTTTAGTTTTATTTTTCTTAGAACTTTCTAACCTAAACGCTTCATCAGCTCTAATCCCAATATAAAGGTTGATATTAAAATTATTTTGCAACTTATTTCTTATATAAGATTTGAAAACGTTAGTTTTTAGTAATGGTGTACACCACCTTCTATTTACTGATGGTAGGATTTTTAAAATTGAATATAAATGATCAAAAGATTTTTCTGGTTTAAGGACAGTTATTTTTTTATTTAAAAATATTTCTATTTTGTTTAAATAATCATAGGTCTCTGGTATCTCTTGTTCTGTATCACAAAACACGAGTTCCAGTTTTTCAAAAATCTCAGGCATATTCTCTTTCATAAAAAATGCTAGTGCTGTAGAATCTTTACTGCCAGATAGAGATAAAATATGATATTCTTTTTCCATTAGTTCTCCTTATATAAAATAACAAATAAGCACAGCAAAGCAGCTGCTTCACTGTGCTTAAAAACTTTCAGTTACTCCTTGCAAACACATAAATCATCTGGGATTTTGTTTAGCAAGAGGTGTATTACCTTTTATATTATTACTGCTAAATCGTTAAAATATTTATTACTTAATTTTTTTTTAAGGTTTCTATAATTTTTAAGTATGTTGTATAAAAATATCTTGTACTTATAAACTATACTCTATTATCTATTCTAGCATTCCTTTTCTGAATAAATTCTTGTGCTTTTTGTGCCCAAAGATTCCATTCCTGTGAAGTTCTTGGATAAGCTATATTTTTGAAATCTGAATGTCCAAATAATATTTTTACAGATTTATAATCCTCAGATACTAAATCTTTTAAATAAAAGAAGTCAACATATCCTTTAAAATCTACAAATAAATTAAAAAATTTCTTATCTTGATTTAACACTTCCTTCAATGGACTCTCTTGATTCCCATCGTAATATCTTCTGATACATTCTAATGTTAAGTCAAATCTATCACTTATTAAATCAATACAACCTCTGGTTTGATTAATCCCGTTTAACCTTTTGGGAAAAATTATACTTCCTCCTATTGTATATGTAACTCTGGTAAAATTTTCCATATAACCTCTGTAACAACTAGGATTTTTATCATATATTTCTTTTAATACAGGATAACATCTTTTCCAATGAATGTAAGTATTAATTAACCAATCGCTCCCAAATTTCATATTTTCGTCTTCCCAGATAAGTTCACAATTGTCTCCTTCTTTTAAATTAAAAATTTTCCCGCAAGGAAGTTTTCGATTGCCCCAAGCTAATTTATGACAATATTGCAATTGTTTACTTTCCACATCCGGATCACAAGGCGTCGAACCATTAATTTTGTTTTTCCAAAAGTCTTTCCAAAATGGAGTTTGTAAAGAGGGGTCTTCAGTAAAATCGTAAGTTGAAAGTTGTTTATTTTGCATTCGGTATCTCCTGGATGTTATTATATTTTTATTTTAAGGAATAATGACGACAATTTGTGTCGTAGTAATGAATGGAATAATTACGACTCGTTTTGTCGTATATGTAAATTACAATTAAATAAAAGGAGAATAAAATATGTCAGACAAAAATCCAATAATTCATGCGTATTTTATTGAAAAATCAAGTTTAGTTGAATTTTTGATGAGTAAAGATAATGAAAAAATTTTGCTATTAACGAACGATAATAGTACTCGTTATTTAAGGATTTCAGCAAATGGAAATTTAGTAGGGGATAATATTTGGAATGGAGAAGATGTTGAGAGGTATTCTTTGCAAATTTCTGATCAATTTATAAAAATTTATCAAATGGCTAAAAGCTTTTATAAAGAATTTTCAAAAGAAGAAGCTGAAGTATTTGAATTTTCTTATACAATATCAGATGTTTTATTTCAGGAAATCTGCAATAAATTAAAAGAGCTGGGATATATTAACACTAAATAAATTCTGACATTGTTGTTTTTGTGGTAAAAGTAAAATAGGAGTATATATGAAAATAGAAAGAAAAATTTTAGAAATTCATGATGAAACTGATTTTGTTGATATTGGGAAATCAACATACGAACTTGAGGATTTAAAAAATATTGTCATTGATCAAAGAGGTAAAAAAGTTCCAGATGAAGATATTGATTCATTAAAAACAGCTCCAGATTTATGGAATGATGAAAAATGGAGAATATATGGGGATTATACAAACGAGGATAAGACACATTGGAGAAAAAAATATCGAGATATTAATACTATAGAAGTAAGTAATTATGGAAGAATCAGAGTTAATGGAGAAATAGATTCTGATAAAATTGAACTAATTGAAAGTTTTACTTATGAAAAAAATTATCAGATTGTTGCTAAAACTTGGTTATGTTGTGATCATATAGAAAAAGAATGTCAAAAAGAAACTTGTAAAAATTGTACTGTACCTAAAAAATTAAGGATACAAGTACATCATATCAACAATGATCCAAGAGATAGTCGAGTTGAGAATTTAATTTGGATAAATGCTTGCGCTCATCGTACAATTCCAAAACAATAGGTAGTATTATGTCAAGACTTGAAAAAGCTAATCAAATTATAGAATTATTAATTCTTTTACAAACTTCATACAGAGGTCTTACTATTGACGAAATTGCAGAAAAATTTGAATGTACAAGACGCTCTGCAGAACGAATGAAAGCACTTATTGTTGCAAATTTTCCAAACAAAATAGAAGAAGTTGAAAATCAAACAGATAAAAAAAAGCGTTGGAGATTTAAAAAAGGGAGTGTGAATTATTTAATTAATCTCACACCCAAAGATTTTGCAAATCTTGAAATTTGCAAAGATAGTTTAACAAACTCAACTCAGAAAAATGAAATTCAAAAACTTATTGATAAACTAAAAATTCTTGACTCTAACAATACTCATAATGTAGATATTGAGGCGACTTTGGAAGCTCAAGGTTATGCAGTTCGTCAAGGGTTTAGAGAAAATATTTCATCAGAAATTTTGGAAAAAATTAATGAAGCAATACTTTGCCAAAAGCAGATAAAATTTAAATATTATAATGAAGAAAAAATAGTTAATCCTTATGGTTTGTTAATTGGTGAAAAAATATATTTAATTGCACGTTTTGAGAATAATGATAAAAATTATACATTTAGATTGTCAAAAATTGAGCAAATCCAAATTACAAACAACTACTTTGATAGAGATGAAAGTTTTGATATAAAAGAATTCTCTCAAAAATCTTTTGGAGTATTTCAAGATGATGAAATGGAAGTAAAATTAGAGTTCAAGAAATCAGCTCAAGAAGTTTTAGAATATAATTTTCATCCAACACAAAAAATCAAAGAATTAGAAAATGGGAACTATGAAGTAACATTTACGGCAAGCGGTCAATATGAAATTATAACAGAATTACTAAAATGGCGAGATTGTGTAAAAATTATCTCGCCGAAAAAATTAAAACAAGAATACAAAAATACAGTTATTTCAATGTTTAATAACCTAGACTAATTTTTTGTATTGTTCTAACACATTATCAGTGGAATGATAAATCATAGGAAGAATCTCCTGTCCTTTATCATTCAAAATTCCAAATTGCCCATTAACTCCATATTCATCAAAAACTCCGATTAAAAAATGATTATTTACAACCCCTTCAAATCTTTCAATTATGGAGTATTTAAAATCTGTCAACTGTTTTTGGCTACTATGGAAAAGAGAATATTTTTTACTTTCTAAACTTTGAACTTTCCATAAATTAGCCCATAAATGTTCACAACTTTCATATTTAAATATAGATTCAATTGGTTGAGCATCTGCTTTTGCTAATTTTATTTCATTAAAAGTTTTTTCTTTAATTTTTTGTGCTTCTTTTTCTACAGCCTTTAAAAGTGCGGATTCTGACAATATTCTATTTGCCTCTTTTTTAGCTTCTTCAAGAATTTTTTGAGCTTCAAATTTTGCGTTTTCAACTATTTGTTCTGTCATAATATTCTCCTATTAATTCAGTAATGTACGTATATTGGTCATCTTTTTTTAATCTCATTTGATTTTTTTCAATATCATATTCAATATTGTCATATTCACATTGAACAACTACTTTACCCAAAAGATCAGCCAATCCCCATTTGTTATCTTTTTTTATTGGGTAATAATTAAAGAAACAGTCACCTATTTTTGCATATTCAAATGGCAAAATAACTTCACCATTTTGGTTAATAAAACCATATTTCCCATCAAGCTTTACTCGTGCAATTCCATTAAAATAATCAAAAGCTAAGTCAAATTTTAATGGGATTACAAACTTCCCAAACTTATCTACATAACCCCATTTATTATTGAATTTAATTCTAGCAACTGATTCATAAAAAGATCCAATTTCATCATAAATACAAGGTAAAATTTCGTTACCTGATTTACCTAAAAGACCAAATTTATCATCTGAATCAATTTGAAACTTACAAACCCCATCTTCAAAAAAGTCTAAATATTCATATTGAATAGGTATTATTTCTTGCCCGTATCTATCGATATATCCCCACAATCCGTTCTTTTCTACTTTTGCAAGTCCATCTTGAAATTCAAAAGCAAAATCATATTTGAACGGGATAATTATGTTTTCATGTTTATCGATAAACCCATATTGACCATTTAATCCAACATTTGCTAATCCTTCACTAAAACATAAGGCAAAATCGTATTTTAGAGGTATAACAAGTTCACCTTGATTATTTATAAATCCAAATTTTTCTTTTTGTTTTACTGCGCACAAATTTTCTCTAAATTCCCAAACCTTTTCATATTTAATATCTTCTTTAACTTGAGTATCTTTTATTTCATACTTAAACTTAAAATCACTAGAATTAGTAATTGGTGGGCAATTTGAATGTAAAAAGCTATATAATGAATCTTTATCATATAAAAATTTTTCACATTCCAAA
>ENA-ORMR01001381-ORMR01001381.1-human-gut-metagenome-genome-assembly--contig:-NODE-1381-length-18914-cov-5.136221_pt1 | contig 18914 bp, 19 predicted proteins | sample MGYA00242107_ERZ509003 | MGnify/ENA primary metagenome ERZ509003 (study PRJEB26280, sample SAMEA2338699) | human gut metagenome | biome: human gut; feature: human-associated habitat; material: faeces... | reverse complement strand
GTAATTATATCACAAGCCGTCATCTGCCAGGTCACCTGTGCAAACCAAGGCTTTATTAAAAAATTTTAACGATAGTTTAACTGAATATTTTGAAACAATATTTACAACTCTATCAATACAATTTATATTGAACAATTTGTAAATTAATGAGCCATTTTTAATTATTGACCCGTTGTCAATTTATTGTTAGAATAAAGTATGAGAAAAATTGATTTTTTAAGTTCAGGATTAATAATTTCTTTATTCCTTTTTGGTTGTTCTCCTTCAAATAAAGTGAAGGAATATATGCTTAATGATTATCAGTTTAGCGCAGCAAAAGATAATGCAAATGACATAATAAGATTAACAATGAATAAAGATAATACATATGAATTTTGCTATAAAGAGAAAACATCTATTAATAATAATTTTGATATTAAAATAAATGATAAATGGGAACTTATTTGTGCTTTTACTTACAAATGGACGTATAACAATACTTCTTATAAAGACTTAAAAATGACAGTTAAATCTGATGTTGGGATTTTTAAATTAAATAGTTGCTACAATAATAATGGGTTACAGAATTACCTTGCACTAGATGATAATTCTTATTACTTATGGGCAACTGGAGGAGAAGTAAATAAAGAATATTTATTTAGTTTAAGAAAAGATGGTTATAATGGACAATATAAAGAAGGAGCTATAGAGTTTCGTGGTACTAGATTATATCCACGTGGTTATGCTATGGCTGAATGGGGAAAATAAATTTCTACATATAGAATATTTTTATCACCTTTTAATACTTATCAAAACAAGTTTGCATTTAAAGACGAAAGTTTAAATGATCTAATGCTAGAATGGTCAAAAGATGAAGATTTCTGGGTAAGAAGAATAGCAATAGATCATCAATTATGTAGAAAAGAGAAAACTAATACAAAATTATTAGAAGCAATATCAGTTAATAATTTTGGTAGTAATGAATTTTTTATAAATAAGGCAATCGGTTGGAGCTTACGAGATTATTCGAAAGCAAATTCTAAATTGGTTAAAGAGTTTGTTGAAAAATACAAAGAAAAATGGACAAATAATGTTGGACTGATGAATGGGTTAGTCATTGATGAATGAAGCGCAAGCACTTCATTCATCAGCCACTCTAAAGCTATCTTGAATTGTAAAATCTCATAGATATCACATGTTGTATAGCAATGCAAAGGTCTATATGATAAAATATGCAATTAGTAAAATTATGATTAATTTTTTAAACGATTTCGAACAAGAACGACCTGCCTGCCAGCCTTGGAGTCTTGTTCCAATATTATGTGTCTTAGTCGATTTAATGACTTTGATAGCCATTGCTTTTCTCGCAAAATATATCAACAAAAAACAAAACAAAAAACTATTGAATGGCATTATCCTTATATATGGATTGCTCTTCCTAGGACTGGAAATATATCATGAAATCAATCGTTACTTCTTCTTCGGGTACTATGACTTCTCCAGCATTCCTTTCCAGTTCTGCAGCATACCAATCTACCTATGCCTGATTCTTCCCTTTATAAAAAGCGAAAAGATCAGAATGCCGATATTCTATTACCTAGGCATCTACTGCATGATTGCCGGCATCTTTCCTTTATTGTTCGGACAAGGACAGCTATGCAGATGGAGCAATATCTCAGATGTGATTCGTTCCTTCCTCTGGCACGTTCTGATTCTTCAGGTCTCCATACTATCTGTCGTCCACGCAGAAATCGGAAAAAACATCAAAAATGATTATAAATACTTTCTTGGTGCTGTCACAATATTCGTCGGTCTTACCGTCATCGCTCAACTAATCAATGTAACACTGCATTACACCGGAGGCATCAACTACAAACCGACAGACGGGAAACCGTTCAAAGATGTCACGAACACTCCGTTGTTCGATCCAGATGTCGCTTCCTGTTTCTACATTTCTCCCTTCTTCGTTTCCAATATGCCTGTCTATTCTAAAATATGGCTGAAATTCGGTTGGCTTGCAAACTATATCATCTATGTCATCAGTTTCTCATTCCTGGCAACAATCCTCTATTTCCTCAATAGTCTGATCAAATATTGCATGATGAAATATGCAGCATGGAGAATCAAGAACTAATAAGCCACCATATCAAGCAATCAAAACTAACTATGAATTACTAAGAAGCAAGATGAGATTGTTTTCAAATTCGTCAACATGGAACGATCCAATTGATGTGACAAGGTTCTATAATAGAATCAATGGTAATTATAAATTGCTCATCTATGATAAAACGATAAATCAAGGTGATGCTTATGGATGGAATCATTATCATTTAGGAAAAAGGAAAGGAGACAAGGTTAAGAGGATAGAACAAAGACCATATAAGTGGGCGCATTCGTTTTTTGGGCTCTTGCATATAAACACGGATGGAAATTACACAACATATCCTGTAAACCCGTAGAATTAATATGTTTTGCTACGATAAGAAAGAAATAAAAGAAATTGAAGAAAAATGGGATAACATGGGCCCGCCAAGTGTATGTTTCATAATGTCAAAAAATGATAAATATTATGTATTGGCTTATCTCGATGGAGCTGAATATTACCCGTTCTATTTCAAAAAGACACCAGTTGAAGATATTCTTCTCGCAGATGAAGAAGAGGAACAATTCCTATGCGATGAATTAAAGCCAAAAGTTTTACAGGTTTTAACAAATTATGCAACTATCGAATTGAGAGGCAATAAATATAAGATTCCTAGATATGGTATTTAAAAGAACTTAAGGCAAAGTAAATTCTTTTATCAAAGTTTAGGTAAAGCTATTGTTATATAACACAGAGTGGCTTAACGGCCACTCTTTTTCTTTACTTAAATCTTGATAAATCAGCCTTTTAGAGCGATGTATATAAGTGCCATTAAGGGTTACTACAAATGAGCGAATTAAGAAAGAAATTGTATGATATGGGCGACAAGACAAATACAAGAAGAAGTGGTATTGATTAACTATAAGGAAACAAGCAAGATATCTTTTAGTCTTTTTGTTGCTCTTCAATTCCATGAGAAGCATCTTTTTGCTCTTTAACAAAATCTTCTGCTTCTTTCTTTGTATCTTCATCGACAGAATATGAATTTGTGGACGGTTGATTGATGACGATTTGTTCATAGTCGAGATCAAATCCATTTTCAAGGAACAATTGACGATATTCTCTCATCAGGTCCCTTTGTACTTGATAACGATCTTCTTCCTGACATTTTGCTACAAGTTTTACAGCTATATTGCTATCTTCATAAGCAGATACACCTTTATAAAATGGGCCTTCGACAATTGCAGGAATCTTTTCTTTAAACTTTGGAAGATTATCCTTTAGAAGCTTCTCAACTTTTTCAAGAGGTACATGATAAGAGAATTCGCAATCCACTACTGCCAAAGACAACTCTCTTGATAAATTTACGACATTCTTTATATCTGAATTATTTATTATCTTTATGTTTCCAGCACAGTCAGTAATCTTTGTAGCTCTGATTCCAATTTCAGTGACAGTTCCTCTAAAGTCATCAATAGTTACTATTTCACCGACATTGTATTCATTTTCGAAAATTATGAACACACCAGCGATAATATCGGCTATCAAAGACTGAGCACCTAAACCTACGATAAGAGTTATGATTCCGACTGATTCCCAAATTGCTTTTGAATTGAATCCGAAGGCATCCAAGACTAAGAATATCAAGATTATGGCTGCACCATATTTGATGATTCCATCCAATAGAGTGATGACTGTCTTTGCTCTATTAGATTTCTGCATAATCTTTTTAAACATCAATCGCAACAATCTAGACACGATCAAAACAACTACTATCAAGATTATGCAATGTATCAATGTCTTATAATGAGCTTGCATCATGCTGGGGAAGGTTGTGATGTCCCAAATGTTTTCTTTAGCCCAAGTCACAAACCCATTTGTCTCTGGCAATATCATTTCCAGTGAGACACAGATTGCAAAAGCCAACAAAACCAACACTCCTAATGTGATTCCTATAATAGAAATCCATTTTCTTTTATTACTCTTTTTTGTTTCCATAGTTTGTTCCTCCTTTTAAGACTGTTCTATAGTCAGAGTCGTATCCATAAATCTATTTCCTTTTATCGAATAAATAGATCCGATTTCATCATAAGTTCCGGAATACTGACTGTAGCTACAAGTCAATTGATTTCCTATAGCATTTCCATCGACCGTCACTGTCAAATTCACACCTTGCATCATCTCATAATCAGTTTGGCTATACTCCTGAGATTGATAGATGACCTTGTTTTCAATATATGCACCCATCGAAGAAGATATAACAATCTCAGTCTTGTCAGTAGATGAATCATAAGTACCTTTTGCAGACAAGATTTCATAGAATTCTATTCCACCAGAAGGCATAGTTTGTTCCATTCTATAAGTTACTATGCCTTGTTTCATCAAACTGTAATACAAGAAGTAGTATGGCTTTTTTTCTAAATCACATATAGCAGCAACTTTATCTTGAGTAATACAGTGAATAGTCGAAGTGGACACATCAGATTTCGTATAGATAGAAGCATCGCAGAAATAAGATAAATCAGTGTCTGGGAAGTCTGGGAAGTTTATCAATCTATATAGGTTGATAGTTCCATCATCGTTATAGGTGACTAATGAATCGCCTGGATTTGCTGCAGTATATACGGGGCTTGTATAGATATCCAAAGCTTTGCCTTGAGATAGAATTGTTATGTCTTCTAACTTTCTATAAAGATTTCCATTCCTATCAAAGATACTGACACTCAATGTTCCACCATCAGTCTTATTCAATGTATTGAATGATGTTTCGGATACTATGTTTATATCCTGGATATTCGTATCGCCATTATCTATTTTGATTTTATAGTCTTTAGGAATTGCACCACTAAATTCCATGGTAATCGGAATCGTATCGAAGCTATCGTCGCTGAAGTCACAATCAACGGATGTTATTTCGAATGAATAACTGAAATCATATGAATGAGTCGACATCTTCAGCTTATGGCTTCGGCCATCCGATTGATAATCATAGAATTCAAGAATCGGGGTGATGGTGACTTTTCCTATATCATCTTCAAGTCCATCGAAAGTGATATATCCGTTAGGGGAAGACAACTCATAATCAAAAGTGGATTTTCCTTTATCATAATCTATCTCAAATGTAACCTTATCTTTTCTACCTTCATAAGCCGTTTCATACATATAGGGAACCATAAAATTTAACCCATCAAATTCTGGCTTTTCCATCAAGAAAAACACTGGAGCATGAATTATCGTATTCATTTCAGCTATAAAGCTGTTGAATATCTTATCTTCGTTTTTAAAATGACCTATATCTTGATATTGAATATAGAATCCAAAAATATCTTTCAATCCTTTGACATCGATGATGCTATCAGTTCCAATGTATTCTTTTAACAAGACACCATCTGTTTAATAAACATCAACTTTGTATTCGAAGACATCTTCATATTCACAAACAAAACCAGTTTCTATTTCAACATCGAATGTGCCATCCTCATTGTATGTTAAATGACAATCATTAGGAGTTATTTTAGTATAAGAAGCTTGGAATGATTGATCACAATCAAAATCAAAGGAATCACTTTGAAAATATATATCATTACCATCAAGACTTTGAACACTAAATTTATAACTGGCAAGTCCATAATAAGCATCACAAACCAATGACAGATGAGAGTTGTTATCATTCAAACTAGAATCTACTTTATCTTTCCCTAATGAATTCCCATCTTTATCAAATTGTTCTATAAAAATCTCAAATCCAGTATCACTTGAATAATTATCTATATCGAAATCCAAATTGATTTTGTTTGGGCTCAATACTTCTTTGATAGTGTCCTTAGACACTTCAAAAGGAACTTTGTTTTTATTGGAAGGTAGAACATCCATCACCGTCAAAGCAACAACAGCTGTGACAGCTGTAGCGGCAACAGTTCCAACTGATGCTACCATAGTAGCAACCGGAGTAGCAGATTCTACTGCAACATTATTTCCTTCGACATTCTCGAATCTTTTTGCTAAATCCTGTTCATCGATTTCTGATTTATTTTCTTGTTCTTTATCTTTTTTATAAATTTTCTTTATCACTTGATTTTTTATCGCTATCTTCAAAAGATTCAGGAACATCTTTTAATTCTTTAGGTGAATCCTTCAATTCTTTTCCAAAATACTGTTCAGCTTTAAAACTATGATATTCATCATATCTTTTGGTTTCACTGCAATGGAAGTATTCATCAATATTGTTCTTTTTCATATATGGATTATAAACAATAAAGTCTTAAATTCCAACTAAATAATAAAAATTAAATTTAGAGCATATTATTCAAAATAGAATTGATATCAAACTTTTGATAATTAAATCATTATTACTTTTCTAATCCATTTCTTTAATTTATAATTATAAGAAAAGGAGGATAACGATATATGAGAAAAGATGAAAACAATGAAATCAGAAAAGGAATAAATAAAAAGACATCGATAATATTTATAGTGATAGGTGCAATAATTGAATTGATAGGATTAGGCTTAGAAATCTTCAGTGTAGCCATGATGTCTTCAGGTTCTTTCGAAAATTTTATGTGGATTGGATTTGTAGCGATACCCGTAATGTTTGTCGGTGCAGTCTTTTTGATTCTAGGACTTATAAGACCAATGAGTAAATTTGCAGCTAGAACCAGTGCTCCAATTCAAAAAGATTATATGAATTACATGAGAGAAGAAACAGTAGATACAGCAAAAGAATATTACAAAGATATAGCATCTGGTATCAGAGAAGGCACAGATGGACAAGAAACGATAGAATGCAAACAATGTAAGCATTTAAATAAAAAAGATTCTAAGTTCTGCAATAACTGCGGCAACAAGTTAAATTATGAAATCAAATGTCCGCATTGTGGAAAGATAACTCCATTCAACTCTAAATACTGCAATAATTGTGGTGAGAAATTAGATTAAACAAAAAAGAGGAAATAAAACCTGCCTAAAGTATTTGGATAGGAACATCTGACATATCTAGAAGTATTATGCTCTTTCACCATCGGCAAGTGGAACATAAAGCAAAATCATAAATGCAAGCATTGCAAGTCCAATAAACCACTTGTATGTCAAGTTGCTCGTAAACATCAAAATAAGTGCCGCAGCACACACGATTCCAATCAAAACATCAGGAACAGTGATATGTGGCAAAAGTTCCATTTTAATTTTGGTTTATCTAGGAACATATCTAATCATAACTTTCTCCTAAGCAATATAGTTTGCACAAAATATTTTTCTATTATTTATTTTATACATTATCAAACAAAAAAATCAAAATATTTTTGTATGATTTATTTCAAATTTTGCAGACTAATATTTTAAGCAAAAATGCGCATTAAATTTTAAAAAATGAAAGCCAATTTAAAATTGAATACATACAAAAAAGTATATTTTTAGCGTTTATGGATAATCCCAGTTAAGTGTTGCTATCCGTATTCTTAAGATACTGACTGAAAACCAGCCCCTCGAATTCCTCCAGTGTCGAATTCTCGTTGTACAGTTCTCATACCAGGAAAGATACTGGTTCAGTCTTTTCTTCACGATGCCTCGGTGCTTTCTCAGAAACCACTGGACTCCAGCACAAAGGTGGTTGAGATGATTCAGTGCCTTTTCCTCTTCCGGCTCAGTCGACCTAACCGTGATCTCTTTCTTGTCGACAAGGAAGTCGAAGGCTCCGCTATAGCCATGGAGCTTGTCATGGGTGATCACGCTTCCGTTTGCAATGTATCCGTCCCATGTGTTCTTGAGGCTCTGCATGGTCGGATGGCCATCCTTCAGATCCTTAAGGAAGATCTTGCCGCTGGAGTCCGTTCCTATGCATATGGCTTCCTTCTGGAATGAGATTCCCTTCTTCTTTTTCTCGTGTCCCATCATTCCGCTAAGGGTCTTCGACCTGCACTCCTTCGCCTGACAAAACAGGCTTTTTATCGGCCTTTTCGACGTATTTTAGAAGCATGTGCTTGTAGCGGAGCGAGGTGTTCTTGCTGATGCCTGTCTCCTTGGCGGCTCCAATCACGGTCGTGTCGACCACAAGAGAATCCAGCAGGGGCCTTACCTCATGCTGCCCAAGCCTTCCACGGTAATATATCGTATGAATGGAGCTGACAAAGGAATGATGGCAGTCCTTGCAGTAGTATCTGCTCTGGTGATTCGATCTGACATGCCCGTTTCTGATGATAGAACGGCTGTGGCAATAAGGACATTCCTTCTGATCGGCATCATAAATGACGGAAACGGCTTCGTTCCTTCTTTGGGCATACTCGTTTCTTCCGAGTGCTGAAAATCTGAAATGGACATAATCCATAAATTGATGCTCCGAAGATTTTCGGAATCCAAAGAAGTGGGAGTATCGCTAAATATTCACCTCTTTAGATTCCGAAAGTCTTATATTTAGCGACATCATTATGCCACTTATTAAGGGCACCAACACTTAACTGCGATTATCCTTTTTGTTTTTCAATAGAGTGTTATAACAAATTTCTTTGCCGTTGTGAATATCTTTTATAAAATTTTTATTCAAAATCTAAAAATGGTAAGCCAACTTGATAGGCATTTGCTAGCCCAGTTGAGAAAATAAGTTCAAAATAACTTGATTTTTGTGATTTTGGAACTTTTGTTTCGTTAAACACGCAAACACAATTTCCATCTGGAAGTTCAATATATTCATAATATTTTCCGCCAGCAGATGACCTTGTTATGATTTGTGTGTTGTAAAATGTTTCCATTCCGGTTGGATTTACAAAAGGAGAAAGCATAGCATTGCCCTTTTCTGCGCCATCAATTTTTGCAGAAGAAAGAATGCTTTCAGTGTCAATTTCAAGAAATTCAAAGTCATCATTATCAAAATTTTTAACGGTTTGTGACCCACAATTATAAAATTGTGTTTCTTCGCCATTTTGTGTCCAAGTTGCATAAGAATTTGTTGTTGCGTCATAGTATCTTGCATAAACAACAATGTTAAACCCTGCATCTGAAGAATCACGATTGCTTTTGAATGAAACCCACATTGAATTGAATGTTACATTTTTCTTTGGCATTAAAACCATATTTTGATAGTTTTGATAGCCAGCTTTCATGTGGAACAATTCGCCATAGTTTTCGCTAGACTTGTCATCATTTGCGAGCAAATCGCCACAAGAATAGTTTGCATAATCACATGCGGGAATTCGTGGATAAACAAGTTCTGACTCCATTTCTCCATCACTATTTTCAACCTGTGTTGTCTTTTCTGCAAGTGATGTAACAATGTCTAGCGCAGTGTTTGCATAGTTTTTGAAAAACTGAAGCCTCAAACTGTAAATCATTGCTGGAACCGTTGAACGTGGATTGCCAGACACATCAAGGGCGTTTGCTTCATACACAAATATTTCTGTGTTACCATCACCATTTGCATCATATCTATCGCCATGATAAACGCCATCGCAATCTAAATCATACGCTTCAAATAACTGATTGCCAATTTCTGGAATAGAAAAAGTTGAATTTGAATATTTAAAATCTGAATTAAGCACATATTCTGTATCCCAACGAGTATTTAACAACGCGTAAGAAATATAATCCAAAAAATCTCGCACTTGCCTTGATACAGTATTGTCTTCGCTGTTGTAAAAATAGGACGCCTTATTAACATCAGAATCGCTGTAAATGCCATCTGTTGAATATTTTATAAATGCACTAAACAAGTTGTCATCTGTCAAAAAGCGAGAGTATTTATCTTTTAAATTTTTGTCACGAGAGATTGGAAGTCGGTAGTATGGCCTCTCAAAAGTTTGATAAACATTCACAAACCTATTATTGTCTCTTTTTACAAGATTTGTTCCAATTACATCATCACAAACATAATTTGCAATTTGTTGTTGCTCTGATGCTGTGAAACCACTGTGGTCAATCCATTTTTCATATTGAGCAAACAAATTTTCTTCAATATCTTCATAAAAATTTTTTATTTCAGAAGCATTGGCAAAAGCAATCTTAACAGCTTCCGCATCAAATTTTCCTACCAATGTAGCGTCAAAAGCCGTGTCAATGTATCCACAACCATTATCATAAACGCTTCTTCCATTGCCACTTGGAGAAATGTCATATCCAGCAGTTATAAGTGTTATTGCAAATTGAATTTTTGCACGGAAACGATGATTGTTTAAAAAGTCTTGCGCAATTTTTGCTTTTTCTACCGCATTTAGATTTGCTGTTTCAGCAATTGACATCTTCCATCTTCTGTAAGTGCGATTTTCTTCTGCCACACTTTCAATGGATTCTATATCTTCATCTCCAACTTCTTGCGAATAATCATCACTTTTTCGGCCAATTCGTGGGCTATCCTTGTAAATTGCATTTTCATAAGAAAAATATTGACCATATTCTGCATTAGGGTCAAATTGTGCAAGGACACTGCTTGTGTTGTTTGGATTAACAATTTGTAACACACCAGTGTTTGTAATTTCAATATGAATGCCTTGCATGTTGTCGTAAATATCTTTTAACTTTAAGAAATAGTTTTTTGAATATCTTGGATTTGTGCCATTTTCAAAAACACTTTTTCCGTATCGCGTCACAACAACATTTCCATCATCATCACACGCTATAACATCTGCCTGAATTTGCATGCCACCTAAAGATCTCATATTTATGGCATGACCATAAGTTTCATACAATTCTTCCATAACTTCAAGAGTGAACTGATAGTTTTGATTTCTTACATCAATGATAGATTGCTTTTCATTTCCACTTGCAGGTCTGTATGAAAATTTATAGCCAGCAAAATAATCTTTTGGGTCATACTCTTCTTGCTCTCCGCCACCGGAACTTCCGCCTGAACCACTACCAGAGTCACTGGCTGAGCCACTGCCTGAGCCACCAGAACCACTGCCACTTGTGCTTCCACCGGGGTCCTTTGTCGATGAGCAACCAGCAAGCAAAATAGGTGATAAAAACTTTATACCATTAACAAACATACCAATATTTTTTTAAAATTACGTTTTAAAGTTTGCATAATTCACCTCATGTTTAATATAACACATTTTTTGAAAATTTTAATACCATATTTATAAAAAAATAAAATATTTAAATATATTCTTATTAATAGTTATAACTGCAGGTATTCTAATCAATTTATTTTAAAAAACAGACAAACAAATGAGCTTGACTATGAGATTTTTAGGTGGCTTTTTGCTACTTCTAATAATGTGGAATAAAATTTGTATGGATATAAGAAAGAATAAACTGTTTTTTCTTAATCCACAATTAAATCATAAAATTTATTCCTCCACAACTAGGTTGTTTCTACATTACACTAATCCATAAGCATATAATTATTTAAATAACACATAACATAATCATATTTGATATGTTTCTATGCAAAATTAATTTTTAGTAAGGGTATTGAAAGCGGATTACAAAAAATTATTTAAAAACAATGTTTATTATTTTCACCAGAAAGAGACCTAAAGTTCCTTTCTAAGGAAAAAACAAACCATCGGAGGATATTATGAAATTTTCCAAGAGAAAGATGATGATGTGTGCCGCTTTATTGCCTGTACTTTTTAGTCTTGTCGGTTGCAAAAAAGATCCTAACCAGATCGACGTTGTCTTCGTTCCTTCCAGAGATGCTACCACCCTCGGTGAATCTGCTAAAAAACTCGAGCCTGTTCTCGATAAGATCATGAAAGACAACAATTTGCCTTATTTTTTCAAGATTAGTACTTCTACAACCTATCCTGCAGCCGGTACTGCTTTAATGAACTCACAAGCTGATGTAGGTTTCCTTACTGGAACTTCATATGCTCAAATGACTGTTGACCACCATGGAAGTGTCGAAGTTCTTTTGACAGCTGAGAGAAGTGGATTCAAGGTCCAAACCACTGATTACAAGAATCCTAACAACACCGAAGAAGGACGTCATAAACAAGTCCAAGCCATGAATGGTGAGATCGACAATTATGAGTATCTTGCTGAGCAAGACACTGTCAATGTCGCTAACTCCTACAACTCAATCCTTGTTTCTAACAGAAATCACAAGGAAAATGGTAAAGCTACTGAAATCAAGTACATCGATGATTTGATTGGAAAGCAAATCGGAATCCAAAACAATACTTCTGGTGCTGGATACAACTATCCTAAGCTCTTCCTCGCTAACATGAAGAATGAAGCTAGTAGAAAGATCTGGTTCAGACCTGATTCACAATATCTCAACAACGATTACATCAAAGAACACGGACTCACAATCGTTTCTGGAGAACCTGATGCTTCTAAGGGTGAAATCAAGGGTGTCGAAATCAAAGGTTACGATGCTGCTTTTACCGAAGTTATGAACGAGAATTCTAACTTTGCTGGAGTTTGGGGATTCATGGATATTCGTTATTCCAACGGATACAACAAAACTGATGGAAAATACAAAGATGACAAGAGTGTCTTCACCAACACCTACACAGTCGCTATGACTGATCCTATCTTCAACGATACAATCTCTGTCCGTTCCGGACTTGAGCAAGGAAAGAAAGACGCCGTCAAGTTAGCCTTCAAGACCGCTGTCAAGCAAGGTGATGTCAAGACTGATGGAACTGGTGCTAACATTATCTACAACATCTACTCACACACTGGATATTCCGATGGAGTCGATGCCAACTACGAAAACGAAAGAACTATTTACAGAAACAACAAGTAATTAGTTCTATTCAAATAGTCTTAACCACCGGCCAAATGGCTTGGTGGTTTCTTTTGGAAAGGAAAGTATATGATCGAGTTTAAAAACGTAAAGAAAGTCTATCCCGATGGTTTAGTAGCTTTAAAAAACATAAATCTGACTATCAATGATGGTGACTTCGTGTCTATCATCGGATTGTCCGGTGCTGGAAAATCAACTTTGCTTAGAACAATAAACAAAATGCACGATATCCAAGAAGGACAAATCTTAGTGGATGTCAACGATGATAAAAAGGAGCTCAACACAAATTACGAAGCAGAGCTACAGGCTTATAAAGAAAATGAGAAGAGACTTCCTGAATTGAGCAAAAAGCTCAAAGAAGCTGAAACTAACAAAAACGAAGAAGAAGCTATTAAACTTAGAAAAGAAATACTCGGAGTCAAGACTGCAATTGCTCCTTCTAAATACATCATCAAGAAGATTCCTGTCAAGATGGATGTATCAAAGGTCAAAGGAAAAGAATTGAGATTGTTGAGAAGAAACATCGGAATGATCTTCCAGTCTTTCAACTTGGTCAAGAGATCATCCGTATATAAAAATGTCCTCTCAGGAAGAATTGGATACCACAACTGGATAGAAACCGTTTGTGGAATCTATACCAAGAGAGAAAAGATGCTAGCTCTTCAATCTATCGATTCTTTAGGGATTTTAAGTAAATCATATGTCAGAGCTGATAACCTTTCCGGTGGTCAACAGCAACGTGTTGCACTAGCAAGAGCTTTAACTCAAGAGCCATCTCTCATTTTGGCAGATGAACCAGTCGCCTCACTCGATCCTATCACTACTATTTCAGTCATGAACGACTTCAAGAAGATCAACAAAGAAAAAGGAATCACAATCGTAGCCAACATGCACCACGTCGACTTGGCTTTGAAGTATTCCAATAGAATCATCGGAATCAAAGCCGGTGAAATAGTCTTCGATGGAACACCAGATCAAGTAAATGATGAAGTCCTACAAAAGATATATGGAAGAGCCTTGGAAAGAGGTGAAAACCTCGGAGGTGTAGATAATGACTAATACAGCTTCTATCCAAGAGAAGGAGAAGAGGTTTCATTTAATAAAAGAGCCAGATCCTTACGGAAAATGGTCTTTCATAGATAAACTATTCTTTTCAAAGAAAGTAGTTTCCTTATCAGCAGATGGCTCTGCGGATAAAGTTATCGTAAAGAAAAGAAGTTTAGGGTTGATTTGGTTTCTTCTTTTCGTAGCCATATTCGTAGTTTGCATTTCTTTATTCATAACATTTCCGTCAAATCCAAATCTAAGTAATTTGTTCTACATCATCGGAGAAATGTTCAAACCCTGCTACAAATTCTCCACATATGGAGAATACTTCAGTTACATGTGGACTACAGCAATTCCAGAATTAGGAAACACAATTGCAATGGTCTTCGTAGCAACAGTTATAGGATGCATAATATCCATTCCATTATTCATGCTATCCTCCAAGAATGTTGTAAAAACACCTTGGATTTATGCACCTGTCAGATTCATCTTGGATATCATTAGAACTATTCCTACATTTGCACTAGCTATGATCATGGTCGCAATTGTCGGATACAACAACACTGCAGGTATCATTTCAATGATATTCTTCACTGCCGGAATCATGTATAAGATGGAATACGAGTTCTGTGATACTAGAGATATGGCACCTTACGAAGCAGCCTTATCAGTCGGTTCGAACAAAATTCAAGCCTTCTCAAATGGACTTTGGCCTCAGATCTTGCCAAACTTCTTGTCGAACTGTCTATACACCTTCGAAATATCGATCAGAGCTTCCATCATCTTAGGTTATGTCGGTGCTGGTGGTATAGGAAAGTTGCTGTCCGATGCATCTGACATGATGTATTGGGACGAAGTCGGTGCAGTAGTTATTCCAATCTTTGTAGTCACCTTGGTACTTCAATTAGTTTCTAGCTACGTTAGAAGAAAGGTTCAGTAATTATGGAAAAGAAAGAAAATAAAAAGCAATCTGAGCCAAAGAGGTTTTCACTCTATAACTGGTACTATAGATTAGAGCATAGAAAGAACTTCCAATACGATTCAGCTAAACAGGCCTATGTCTTTAGACCTAAGATGTGGATTCCTAACACAATCACTGCTTTGGTCTTCTTAGCCTTGATGATCTATTGTATTATTTCAACTCAATTTGGATCAAACACTAGCCAAGCTAACCCTGCCAGACTATCAGAGATATTCACTGGAATCTTTGTTCCTGACTATTCATATATATTCGGATATGGTTCATTTACATTTAAAAACAGTGCTATATACGAAGCTTTGCAAACATTCTCCATTGCTTTGATAGGTACGACATTTGGATCTATTTTGTCTCTTCCATTTGGATTCTTAGCTTCCAGAAAGATGGTTGGAAAATGGTGTCATATCTCAGAAGTGTTGTTGATATGCATTAGAACAATCCCTGAAATCATCTTGGGTTATGTCATGATTGCTGGATTAGGATTCAGCTCCTTCTCAGGAATTATGGTCTTCTCATTCCACTCGATTGGAATGATTGGAAAACTATATTCTGAGCAATTGGATGAACTTGAGACCCAACCTTTGGAAGCATTGGATGCATGTGGTGGAACTTTCACAGCTAAGTTAAAAGTTGGAATCATTCCAAATGTAGCACCAAACTTCCTCTCCGTTATCTTGTATAGATTTGATTTGAACCTTAGAACAGCCGCTATGTTAGGTATGGTTTGTGGTGATGAAGCCGGATTGGGTTATTGGATTTCTAGCTTTTCACAAAACGGACACTGGCCTCAATTCGGTGGTGCTTTATGGTTATGTATCATCATGATCATCTTAGTCGATTACTTCTCCTCTTACCTTAGAAAGAAACTTGTCTAATTAGATAAACAAAATAAAAGAGCAGCCATCAGACTGCTTTTTTTATTCGTTTATTTTTCGTTATCATCGACGCTTTTATCAGTTTTTTGTCCTTGTATAAAATCATTAAGATTTTGACGAATGAAACGATGTTAACGATGAGAAACACAAAGAAAAAGAGAACAAATAAACCAAAAAAAGATTTAAGAAATCAGTATGGGTTCCAAGCATTTGATATAGGAAAACAGCAATGCCACTTCCTACCATTCCTACTGCACTCCCTACATATAAGGCTAAATAGAAAATGTTGTGATCTTTCCTCATAAACAATCCTCCTTTTGCTCTGACTTTTTTGTTTTATCACTACTATGAATATCTAAAATATAAATAAATGAATTACCGAAATACTAATCTTTTTCATAAATGAAAATTAAGGGATTAATTATATAATTTCATCCTTAGGAGAATTTTACATGAAAAAAACAATCAAAACTTCACTAAGTCTTTTATTATGCATCTTAACTTTGAGTGGATGCGGAAAAGGTGAAACTACTATACCATCATCAACTCCAGGTTCTACCAATACTGCTACACCAACAACTCCAACAGATAAAGATACAACTACTTCATCAACAAATGCAGAACATAAATACACTGATTTCAGTGAAGAAGATAAAGAATTACAAAAAAATACAATAGGAAACACCATTCCTTTTGCTCCTTGTTATAACTATAAAATAGAACTAGTTGAAGGGACTAAAGAAAACTACCTCAAAGGTGAATTCAATGGTTTGACAGCTGACGATATTAATAGTTACTTGAGTCTTTTAAAAACTACATATGAAGTCAGTAATTCAACGGAAGCTTCCAACTCCCATAAAATAACCTTAGCTGATGATACAATCTCATTGACCGTCGACTATGAAGATGGTGGGAACAAAATTTCCTTTGAGATTCATAAAGCGAATAAAGCAGATGATAAACCTGGTGATGTTCCTAGCCAGACCATTCCTTCTAATTGGGATGATGTTTCAAACAAAGTCATCTATACAAACAAGGGAAAAGGAATAGAGAACTATAGAAATAGTAATGGCTATTACAACGTAGATTTCACCAAAGCTACTAAAGCTAAAAACATATCCAATCTTTCAACATATGAAGTCGGATGTCCAACCACAGGCAATGTAAATGTATTAGTGATTCCAGTTGAATTCTCAGATAAACTTCATACTTCCAAGCAAAGTCTAAGTTCTTTGGATTTAGCCTTAAATGGTGGAGATGGAGAGGAATACTTAAAATTTGGAATGTCTGTCTCCAAGTATTACAACTTATCAAGCAACGGAAAGCTAAACCTAAATTTTGAAATAATGGGTGGTGGAACAAAGTGGTATAAGCCAAGTAAATCTAGTACATATTACATAAATCAAGATAAAAATAACAGCAGTTCCAATACCGATATGGCTATTATCAACAGCATCTTAAAGGCAAATAGCAGCGATATTGATTTCTCACACTTCGATTCGGACAATAACGGAATGGTAGATGCTGTAGTCATCGTACCGACTATAAAGATAGGCAACCCGGATGAATCAATTCTCCAATGGGCCTATAGATACTGGGATATAACTGATAACACCTATGGTGGTAATTACTATATCAACGATTACTTATGGTGTCCTTATGATTTCTTATATGAAACAGATTCAGGATACGATAACGGAACAACTCCTACTAATACCTATACTTTCACACATGAATTTGGGCATGTCCTAGGTGCCGAGGATTATTACGATGCATCTTATACTGATAAAGACGTCCTTCTAAATGGAGATGATATAATGGATTCATGTTTCGGTGATCAAAATCCATACACCAAATTCAATTACGGATGGTTGACAAGTTCTAAATTGATAACTGCTACTGATACTGTAACCTTAGATTTGAATGCTTTCGAAAATAGTGGAGATACATATATAATCGCCAACAACTGGGATGCGACCTTGGGATGTTACCAAGAGTATTGGGTAATGATGTATTACACCAAATCTGGAATTAATGCCAAATCAAACTATTCATTTAGTGAAGGCCTTGTCTTATATCATGTCGATGCTCAGCTTATCAGTTATAAATACAATGGGCAAACAGGTTTAGATTTATTCACGACAAACGATCACGGTGAAGCTTATTACACAGGAGTAAATCTAATAGAATTAGAGAAACTAACTTCATCTAGTTATACTTTAGGTGTAGGTCAAACTAGTAAATCTAGTATATATGACGACAATGGGTCTAAGATTAACTATACATTCAAATTGAATTCTATGGATGGATCTAAGGCTAATATCACATTTAAAGCTAACAAGTAAGACTAGTTAAAGCTAATAATATTTATTATGATTTAAGCACTTTGAAAACATGTGCTTTTATGTCGAAAAGGAAAAATAGACTTTTTATGAAGAAAACAAAAAAATGTACATTAATTAGAAAAAATATAGCATTTATGCTTTTATTTCAACTTGTCTTTGCCTTTATAGGAGGTGAGACAATAAATAATAAGAATAGTATCCATGAAGCAAATAGTGTTGGTGAGTATAAGAGTAGTCTTAAAGATTCAAAATCTAATGAATTAGGACCTAAAGATGCTTTAAATCAAAATAACTTAACAAAACCATCCATTACTATCGGGTCTTATATTAGCTTAGGTAAATACGAAGATAAAAACATTGTTTGGAGATGTGTCGACATAGATGATAACGGGCCATTGTTCCTTGCAGACAAGATCGTCGATACTCTTCCTTATGATGCTATGACTAGCGACAATTCAAAGACTAAATCGCATAGTCGAAACTACAAACGTGATACCTATGGATCTAATTATTGGGTAGATAGCAACATGAGATCATGGCTTAACTCTACATCAAAAGCCTCAGAAGTGAAATGGTTATGTGGAAATCCACCAAAGAGTGGATACGTAGCAGGAAATGAATATGATGGAAAAGCAGGATTCTTAAATTCTTTTGAAAAGAATGAGATAGCTGCTATGAAGACTGTAACACAAAAATCTATAGTTTCTCATCCTGAATACAAATGTGGAATTCATGAAGGAGAATCTCATTTGGATTTAGATTACCACTCAGATATCCAAAGTGTAGCTAATAACTTTGATGATGCCTATTATGTAAATTCAACAGAAAAAGTATTTTTACTCGATGTTAAACAGGTCAACAAGGTTTGGGCTAATCTTAATGACTACTATATAGGAAGAAACAGCGATGGGTCTAAATGGCCATA
>ENA-ORMR01001380-ORMR01001380.1-human-gut-metagenome-genome-assembly--contig:-NODE-1380-length-18928-cov-10.522969_pt1 | contig 18928 bp, 7 predicted proteins | sample MGYA00242107_ERZ509003 | MGnify/ENA primary metagenome ERZ509003 (study PRJEB26280, sample SAMEA2338699) | human gut metagenome | biome: human gut; feature: human-associated habitat; material: faeces... | reverse complement strand
ATGTAACAAGATAACCAGCAACAATGACAATGCTCTATATATCATCTTTTTCATATACTTTATATTTTTATTCGTTAAGAAATTTACCATAATGGATTTTGCGGCCAACCAGCAGCCATTACTTGCTCATTCAAAATGACCGATCCCGGTATAGGATAGAAATACATTTTAGGTGAAAAGACTCTCTTTTCAACATTGATTTTTTTATAAGTAAAAGTTTCATTTTCATTCTTACGTATCTCAACACCTGTCAAATCAGCATTAAGCACATCCGTCGCAATCATCCATCTCCGGGCGTCCCATAAACGATGATCCTCAAAAGCTAATTCAATCCGTCTCTCATTTCTTATTCTTTTACGTAACACATCCTGATCCGTATCTCCAATCGGAATCATCTTAACATCAGAACGGCCTCTTGTTTTATTCACATAAGTCAGAATATCCGGATGTCCGGGATTACTCTCATTCAAAGCCTCAGCATACATCAGCAAGATGTCAGCATAGCGCATAGTGATGATGTTCATACCGGAATTCTGATCACCGGAAGCCTGCGGATTATAATACTTACGGGTGAAATAACCGGTAGAAGTGCCGTTTCCACCACCATCGTAGGCATCGGTTCCCGAACCCGGACGAATGTTGATGACTACGTCTTTACTGCCATCGTCCACATTGCCACTCCAGTCATAGCCATCATAAATGATAGTAGCGGTGAGACGTGGGTCACGGTTGTCGTAAGGATAAGCAGGGTTATAATCTGTCCCGGCTTCACTGATAGTCTTTCCACTAAGCATCAGATAAGTATCTACCAATGATTGTTGCGGCACACGGTTCACGGCACGTCCGCCTCTTGACAAAGGAATCATGTCTACCATCTCACCCCAAGTAATCAAATTGGGTACATAAGAACGGTCCATGATAATCTCTTCATTATACTCATTGGCTTCATCAAAAAGCCCGGCATAATCAGGAAATAAGGCATAAGTACCATATTCGCCCTGTTTGTTCATCAGATTGTCGCAATAAAGCATCACATTGTTCCAGTCGCTATCCATCAAGTAGACACGAGCCTGCAAAGCACAAACGGCACCTTTAGTAATTTTGCCCTTGTCTTCTTCGGGCAATTGGTCGCGAGTGGGAAGCGCATCCTTGATGTCTTCCAATTCTTGGTGAATGAAGCTGATAATGGTTTCGCGGTCTGTACGACTTACACTCCGCGATTCTTCCAGCGTGATGTCCTCCGTAAAGAAAGGTACTGCACCATAAAGGTTAGTCAGACGGAAGTAGAGGCTTGCACGGATATAGCGTATCTCGGCAATCATACGTGCTTTAACAGATGCGTCCATGTTGGGTACCAGATCCACCTTTTCAAGGAACACGTGGCAGGTCTTTATGCCTCCGTAAAGGTCTTTCCATTCATTCTTGAAGATGTCGAGCGAGGGAGTAGCCATACCTTTGCGAATGGCACGTTGGTCGTCCACACTGCGACCGTCGTAAGCATTGTCACTCAAACTTTCATCGCTCCACATACGGCCTGCATTGTACATCTGGCTGTAAGCCATGTTCACCACATACTGGGCTTTGGTGGTGGAAGTCCAATAAGAGTTATCCGTAAATTTGTTTGTCGGTGCGTTCTCCATCTCGTTGCAACTGCAAAGCATCAGAACAGCCATTCCGGCAAAAGCTATATATTTTCTTAGTCTCATAGTTATCTGTTGTTTTTAGAATTCAATGTCTATACCGAAACCATAGTAACGGAGCGTCGGGTAGTTTCTACCAGAATTGGCGCCACTATTACCCATCTTAGAGTCGAACTCAGAAGATTCAGGGTCAATAAACGAGTTATTACTGAAAGTCAGCAAGTTTTGTCCGTTGACATAGATACGTGCCTTTTCCATGCCCACCTTGCGGCTCCATGTTTTGGGGAATGTGTAACCAATCTGCAAGTTCTTCAGACGCAGGTATTTTCCATCCATCAAGAATAGGTCGGAACCTTGTCCGTTTCCGTAGTTGTTTCTGTTGGAAGTAGAACCCGGAGCAGTAAGTCTCGGCCAACGTGCATCGGTGTTGGTAGGAGTCCAGAAATCCAGTTGATGCTTATAGATATTATAAGAGTAATTGGCGTGGAACGGTTCAATCAATTCACCACGAAGCATCATGTCACGCTTGCCCACACCCTGCCAGAACATACCGAAATCGAATCCTTTCCATTCTACATTGTAGTTGAAACCGAAAGTAAGACGAGGGAAGGCATTACCCAAGATAAACTTATCCTTCGAGTCGATGACACCATCTTCGTTACGGTCTACAAACTTCACGTCACCCGGCTGTACCTTTCCACCTACAGGAATAGCCGATGCCTCAATCTCCTCGTAGCTTTGGAAAAAGCCGTCCATCTTGTAACCGTAGTAAGACTCCAACGGACATCCTTCACGGGTGATACGGCTCAACTCCTCTATTTGTGAGATTCTTTCGTGACCAGGGTACTTCAGCACTTCATTCCAAGAGTCACCAAGATTGAAGTTGAAGTTATGATTTGCAGCTCCCGTTTTCAAACGATAGTTGATAGAGAGGTCCCAACCTTGATTCTGCATCTCACCAATGTTGTCCATCGCCATATCCGTACCGAATACCGAAGGCACAAGGGGCTTCATTAAAATGTCGCTCGTACGCTTGTAGAAATAGTCGAACGTCACATTCAAAGCGTTATTGAAGAACGAAGCGTCTACACCCACGTTGAAGGTTTTGGTCTTTTCCCAAGTCAAATTATCCTTACCTAACTTAAAACCTGCGCCCGATACTGTCTGGTTGTTGTATGCGTAAGAGTTGTTGTACAGTTCGTAAACAGTAAAACGGTCATAAGTACCAATAGACTGGTTACCCAAGATACCAAAAGAAGTACGCAGTTTCAAGTCACCCACACGTTCCTTGTAAGCCTGCATAAAGTTCTCCTCGCTCAAACGCCAGCCTAATGAAACAGAAGGGAAGAAACCCCATCGGTAGTCTTTATGAAACTTGGAAGAAGCGTCATAACGGAAGCTGAATTCTGTATAATATCTGTCAGCGTAAGAATACCCCACACGTCCCAACAGAGAAGTCAGACTGGTACGGTTGGATTCATCTACAAATGTTTTTCCTGTGATGTTTCCCACAGTACTATTGGTAATGTCTGTACCGATACCCAAGTCGGGATCTACCCCCTTCTTCTCAATCTCATTGCTAGACGAAGTAAACGATTCATTGGTTACTCCAAAAAGCCCGCTGACATTGTGTTTACCGAATGTCTTGTTGTAATCCAACAAAAGTTGGCTATTAATAAGGTAAGCCGTATGATTCCAGTTACTGGTCCGATAGTCAGTATCTTTCACTGGACGTGGTTCGGTAGCCTCTTCATTCAAGTAATAGGATACGCCCAAATTGCGGGTAGAACGCATGTCGTTTATCACATCCGCACCCAACACTCCACGCAACTTCAATCCGTCAATAAGCCGGAATTCAGCATTGACATTAGCGTTCAGATAATTGTTACGATACTTGTTACGGCCACCAGCTTCCAATGCTCCCAATGGGTTAAATTCAGTCAATACATCATTTAACAAATATCTTCCATCTTCCGATTTCATTTTGTAATAATAATAAGTAGGTACACGGGCGGCATCCACTTCCAAACTCCCACCGGTGGTACTTACACTATTATTACGTGTATAAGCCAAAATAGCATTCAGTTTCAAACGTCCCACTTCCGTGCTAACATTGGTACGAAAATTATAACGCTGCACGCCAAAATCACTGTTGCCCACATAATTACTTTCCTGGTCATAATAACCCATGGACACCATGTAAGTAGTTTTATCACTACCTCCAGATACGCTTAGATTGTAATTCTGCTGTAAGGCTGTGCGGACTATCTGATCAAAAAACCAGCTTTCTTCATTTTGATGGGCAGCCAGGTCACGGATTTGATCGGGTGTATACAAAGGAGCCTCTCCAGCATTGGTGGCAGCTAAATTGCGCAAAGTAGCGTTCTGATAGCCTTTCACCGGAGAAAACAAGATATCCGGATTCTGCCATCCCATCATACCACTTAACCGAACTGTCGCACGCTGGTTCTTCTTACCTTTCTTAGTAGTAACCAAAACTACACCATTGGAAGAACGTGAACCATAAATAGCAGCTGTACCGGCATCTTTCAAGATGGAAATGTTCTCAATATCATTGGGATTCAATTTATCGAAACTACCGCCATCAGCTACCAATCCGTCTATGACAAAAAGCGGACTATTGTCATTCACAGTGCTGATACCACGAATATTAAAGTTAGTCTTACGATCATTAGGATTGCTACTGCGCTGCTGGATAACCACGTTGGGCGCAGCCCCTTGCAAAGCATCTGTCATGTTAGCCACGGGACGGTCTTCGATCATGGAAGCCTTTACCTGGTCTACAGCACCTACGGCACTCTTGCGGGTAGTAGTACCATAACCGATGACAATAACTTCATCCAGCACCTTGGTATCCTCCTTTAAGACAACATTCAATTGTTTTTGATTTTTCACAGCAATTTCCTGAGTGGCATATCCCACATAGGAAAAGACGAGAACATCTTGGGCACTACAAACAATGGAATAGTTTCCATCCACATCTGTAATGGTACCCACACCTTCTTTACCCTTAACAGTAACACTCACTCCAATCAGGCTTTCACCTGTGGCATCCTTAACGGAACCTCTCACCGTGGCATTGTTTTGCTGCACCACAGTAATAGTCTCCGCATGTGCATAAACCGCAGGAGCCTGCGCCAGCATAGTCACAGCAGGCAAGGCAATAAGCCAGAACTTATAGTTCCCACCTATCCGAGCCAGCAATGAATTTACTGTGTACACTCGATTCTTTTTCATATTCTTTAAGATTAAACATTATAATAAATCACGATAAAAAAAGGAAAAGAACACAAATAATACCAACTAACAACCAATTCATGCAATTTGTATCCTAATCCTCCTTCCAGCGCACTTTATTGATTTTAAATAATTCCTGTTTTTACAAGCTGTTCAGCAAATCCACTTTACCCTCGTTCACTAATTTCAAAATCAATTCTCCAAACAGCGTATTCTGCCAAGCAAACCATGCACGGGTAAAGTTAGTGGGGTCATCCTTGTGGAAAGACTCGTGCATGAATCCCGTACCGGCATCCGTATCCATCAGCATTTTGATACAAATCTTTATCTCCTCATCATTCTGGCTGGTGAATGCCTTCATCATGATACTCATAGGCCATACCATATCATAACCAATGTGCGGACCTCCGATACCTTCACCGGCTTTACCTTTAAAAAAGTAAGGGTTGCTGCCACTCCACACAAAGCGGCGTGTATTCTGATAGATAGGATCGTTTACGTCCACATCACCCAAATAAGGCATAGCAAGAAGGCTGGGTACATTGGCATCGTCCATTAACAGATGATTGCCGAATCCATCTACTTCAAATGCATAGATTGTCCCAAACTCAGGATGATTGTAAGTGGCATATTTCTTCAGGGCTGCCTCCACTTCGGCTGCCAAATCGGTGCATTCTTTGGCCAAGGATGTTTCCTTGTTTACTTCCGTCAGAATTTCAGCAGCCTTTCTCAGAGAAGAGACAGCGAAAAAGTTGGAAGGGACCAGGTACTGAAGCGTAGTGGCATCGTCCGATGGGCGGAAAGCGGAAACAATCAGTCCCACCGGTTTGACCGGAGCACCCAAGCCGTCGTTATTCAGCGTATCCAGAGCACGTTCCGTCTTACGTTGGAAACGGTAAGGGCCTACACCGTCCTTACGCTGCTGTTCCTTGAAAGTCTTCAGGATAGCAGTAATTGCCTTCATCCATTCACCGTCGAAGATACTGCTGTCACCAGTTACTTTCCAATACTGGTAAGCCAGACGAAGCGGGTAACAAAGAGAGTCTATCTCCCATTTGCGCTCGTGCAGTTCGGGCTTCATATCTGTCAAGTCAGTCATCCAGTTGCCACCCGTAGGTCCGTCGTTGAAAGCATTGGCGTACGGATCAATGTTGATGCAAAGGAACTGACGGCGAATGACACCTTCGAGCATCTCTTTCAATTGCGCATCATTGTTGGCTAACTGCACATATGGCCACACCTGCGCACCGGAGTCACGCAGCCACATAGCATGGATGTCACCGGTATAAACAAAAGTATCGGGTTTACCGTCCAGCATGCGAAAGTGTACAGTAGTGTCAAGCGTATTAGGAAAGCAATTCTCAAACATCCACGCCAACTTAGGATTGGTAAGCAGTTTCTTCACGCGAACAATCTCAGCTTCCACCGCTTTTGAGGTGAAAAGGCGTTTCTTCATTTTTGGACGATTGCTCTTGTAAGCAGCAGTCATCTGAGCATAGTTCTCCACACAAGTGTTGTCACCTTTCAGGATAAAAGTGTCTGCCTTAGCATAGCCTTGCATACAGAGCATGGCAACAGCGCACAAGGTAATGTTTCTCTTTTTCATTTGGTCTGATTCGTTTTAATTATAAAGACTGATTAGCGAACACGGCCAAACGCGCGTACATCTCTACCATGGCGGCTTGTGTCAGCAGCCATTTACGATTGTCGCGGCTCTTGCCGGTGAAATCAGTATTGAAAAGGCCGTTATCTTCACGGGCATGCGTCCAAGCATAGTCCAGACTGCGGGCAAAGGAATCAAGATAAACCTTGTTACCGTCCACCTGATAGAGTTCCATAAAACCACGCAACATAACGGCGGTGAACCACACATCACCCTTCTTCAGCATATGGAACGGTTCTCCTTGTCCGGGGGTGAATTCCATGAAGAAATAATTATGACAAGCAGCAGCAATCGCTTGCGCATCCTTCAGATACTGCCCATTACCGGTAAGCTGATAGAGCAAAGCAGCCGACTGCATCATCTGACCGCTGTTATAGGCAAATTTGGCACGTCCTATCTCACCGTCCAAACGCATGTTGTCGAAGTAAAGGCAGTCTGTTGTGTCCTGCAATGTTGCTTTAGTCCACTCGTACAAACTCTTCCCTTTCTCAAAATAGGAGCTGTCTTGCGTAGCCTTGAAAAGTTTCAGGGCAAAGACGGAACCAGGGGCGTTGGAACAAGTGTTCTTTGATTCCTTCTTCTGTTCGCACCAATAGATACCTCCTCCCAAACAATCGTCCATACCGCTTTCTATAAACTTCCAGATAAGCTTGGCGCTCTGCAGATAGTTCTCTTGGCTAGTCATCAGATAGACGTCTGTGAAGTCAATGCCGAGCCACACGTTGTCATCGTAAAAGCGGTCGGACAACGGAGCGTCCTTGATGTAAGAAGCATACGCTTTGGGCATACGACGAGTATCGAAATATTCAGCAAGTCCCGGAAGCACTTTCTCATCAAGCAACTTCTGATAGTTCCCGAAATCTTTCTTGTTATCTTTAGTGGCCTCCATCAACGCATTCACTGCGGAGAAGGTACCGGAATAAGGCCACAAATAAGAGTAGAGATTGGGACGGTTCTTCTGTTCCTCGGAAGCCAGATAAGTAGCGGTATAGCCTTCCACGTCCGAAGGATAATTCTCACGCAACAGACAAGTGCCCGGTGCGGAATAGTGAGCATATAAGGAATCAAGTGTTTGTGTAGATCTGACCAGCATTGCGTTGTCTGCCACAGCCGGTTCTTTCTGTGTCTTGCATCCGGTTACTGCCAAGGCGCATGCCAATAGGCAGAGGAGTGCTTTCTTGGAATTTTTCATCTTTTTTCTACGGCATTAAATTGTTCGACTTGTTTTTCACTCCGTTGCAGGAGTCTTCTTTTATATAATATATAAACCCTATTAAAAACGATTGCAAAAATAGACAGTAAGGTTAAAAGCCAACTATAAATCCGTGACATAACCGTCCACATTCCGGACATGGCAGAATTCTAAAACAAGTTTGTCACAAAACAGACACACCGTTTCCCCCATACTTCGGAAACATCATTTCCCAACAACTGGAAATTCTGAAATACGCAGGGTTGTACAACCGTAGGGTATCAGCGTGATTTCTTGCTCTCCTCCTTCGGCACTGCCACAGAAAGAGAAAGGCTGGGGCCCTGCCATTTCATTATATACTGTCCAAGTAGGGATAAGACGAGCCTTCATCTTTATTTCAACCGGTGCATTTTCCTGATTCCAAGGAAAGTCCAATTGCTGTTTTTGGCTATTGATACTTACTTGGGCCACCTCGTTCATTCTGTTACGGTCAAAATCCACCAATCCGTAGTTCCATGGATCCGAAGAAGTCACCTGATAATAATAAGAACCATACCAACTATCCTTAAACTCTTTCTTTTCCCAATTTTCTTCCATTTTCAGGGCATATACCAACGGACCTCTTTCAATAGATACTGCGTTTTCATACCAAGTGCTAGTAAAGACCTCCATGGGCAGATACAGTTCAATCTTATCATTCCGCTTCCATATACGGTCTACGATAGCTATTTTCCCACCTTTGACAGTTTGCTCCATCTTTCCATTTACCCGTATTTCAGCTTGCTTGCACCACTTCGGAACACGCAGGTGAAATGGAAATTTCACTTGTTTCACCTTATTCCTCACCTCTTTAATGGTAAAAGTTATCTGATGATCCATCGGATAGTAAGTATCTTCACTGATAACCACCGGTACATTATCACCCACATTGGCTGTTACTTCCGACGGAGAATAGACAATGGCTGCAATGCCGTTATCAGGTGTGGCATACCATAGGTGCTGTGTAAATTTTGGCCAACCTTGGTGCATATTCGAAAAACAACATGGGTATCCGGTCAGAGTGCCAAAAGCAAGGTCTGTCCCTTCATGATCCTGGTCGAAGTTGCGACGATGGCGTGTTACCATCACCTGATTCGGTTGCTGGAAATATTGCTTAGTCATAAAGTCATCGGATATTTGGGCTGGTAAAGCATTAAAAGCAATGCGTTCCAAATGGTCGGCAAAGTCTATGTCTCCTGTAATCTCCACCATTTTTTCCAGCGAGTACATCAACTCTACGGCCGAACACAACTCCGAGCCTTGTGTAGGATTGTTTCCATGCAAAGCCTCATCGCCTCCATACATGCCTTGCGGCTGTCCGTGGAACCGGCGAATATCTCGAAAGCCTTCCTTGACAGCATCAATATATTTCCGGTCGGTATCTTGCTGATAATAAATAATCGGTTCTTTGATGCCTTGTGCCAAATTAACACAGTGTATAGTGCAGGGTCTGCGCAAGTCTCCCCTATCTACCATATCTATGAAACTGAAACTCTGCCGGTGCAGCAAATGCCCCAATTCAAGCAAAAAATCCTCCCCCGTAAGATTATAAAGCCAATATACAGCTTGCAAATTGTCACAAGCACGGAATTCTGCCCAACTGCTCCAGTGTCCTAAAGGTTTTTGCGGCAAGGTATTCAGTTGATAACGGAAATATTTTGTCATAAAAGCGACGACTCTCTTATCGTTCGTTGCCGAATAATACTGCTGTAGGATTTTCAGCACGACCATACGCGGCCACCAGTCTTGCGAGTTATCACGTTGCAGTCCAGGCTCTCCCGGATAATCTTTTTCAGGACCGAAGAATCCGTCCTCACGCTGGCTCTGCAAAGCCCATTCTATCCAAGGTTGCACTTTGGCTTTCAAGACATCATCATCCAGTATATACGCCAAAGGAAGTAGACCGTCTATCCAGTATGGACCGCGTTCCCACTGGTCTCCATCACCACCTAACCAACCATTGCGTTTGCCCATAACCGAAGGGTAAAGAACATCCATCTGACCACTGGCGCCATTTTTCTGACGAACCAGCATTTCGTGCAACCAGCCTTTAGGTTTGATACTGCCTAAAGGAAGTTCCATTAAGGGCTTACGGAGTAGAGGATAGCGATTATTCTTGTAGTTTCCTTCTACTACCTGGCTCAAAAGAGCATCCACTTGTTTCTCCGCCTCAGGCGTAAACCACTTTTGAGCAGATATTGTAAAGAGATTAGCAGCTAATAAACATACAACAGCAAATATTTTAATTTTCATTTTTCAAGGTATTTGTTATTTCCAATAAATTTACTTCAATAGAGTTGTTAACTTACTCACATTAAGCACTTACACCTGAGAATCATCAGATCCTTGTGTCTGTGGTGACAGACACAAGGATCTGAAAAATGGGAATATAATAACTGTTTATTCGTATACTTCCATTTCATAAATGCGCACATCTTTACCAGAAGCCGATTGCATGGGCTGTGTCACTAAAAGACGCAGGTAGCGAACACTTTCAGACTTATTTAGCGTGCGATTCAGTACATTCTTACCATTACCAGAAACATAGTCCAGTGTGCGCCATTCACCATTCTTGTCGCTCTTACCTTGCAGAAAGCAGGAGGAAGTGACGTAGGAATGGTTTTCGCCGGCAGCGTTCAGTAACTTCCAGCCATTAATGCTTCTTTCACCGCCCAAATCAAAGTCTACGTAGTGGGGCATTTCAGCAATAGCACACCACTTTGTGTTTTCGTCGCCATCTACCATGAAAGCCGGCTTCTCTTTCTCGTTCACATAGCTTGAATAGCCCATTACCATGTCCTGCTTCAGAATGTTCACTCTCTCTGTGGAGCTTTCCGTCTGATAGCGATTGCACTTGTTTGCCGTACGGAACAGTTCGGAAGCGGGACAAACAGAAGTAGCAGCAACATCAGTCAAAGTGGCGGCAAAAATAACAATATCCTTATTATCGGGCAATACCACCTCAGTAGCCTTTTCTGGCAGGTCTATTGCGAACTTAAACATGTAAGTGAACTCATACGGCTGATCGCCTTCACCGGAATGGCGGTGCGTACCCACATAGGCAACTTCAGCATCTTTCAGATAACCTTCCGTATGTCCGGTGTGCCCCCACTGACCGATGAAGCCAGTATAAGAAGGAACAATGACTTCCTGCACATACTTGCCTACGCGGAATATCCCCTTCACATCTTTATCAGAAGCGGCAGCAGCAAGGATATAGAGTCTGTTATAAGTACAGTCGGCGGGCAGTTTCAGTACATTGCCCTTGCAAGCCATACCATTCAGCTCTTCACGTGTCTCCAATTTGAAAGGCACTCCATGCACATTCATCTCGGCAGGTATCAATTCAGCAGCATAAGAATAACCAGACTCAAAGTTGGCAGCAGCCTTGAACTCGTTCCAACTGAAGCACTTCTTATCATAAACAAGGGGCAATGGTTCGGCCACCGTCTGCACCTTTTTATTGGAAGCAAAACGTACCTTGTAGGTCTTAATGCTGTTTGGATTGACTGACACTTCCAAGCGATTTCCACTGAATGTAGCCTTACCGATGGTCTTTTCCGTACCATCTGCTTCTACAGCAGCCACAAGGTTGTCGGCAAAGACAATCGAGGCTTTCTGCGCCTGCTTGCCTGCGGCTTCATACACGCGTACCACATATTCATCTGAACTTTCGGCTTTCTTTAAGGCTTTAATAAGTACATTCCGGTTATCGGAAAAAGCCAATGAATAGCTCTTACCTAATTCGCCGCGATGCTTTCCAACAACGAACGCCTTGATGCGCTGGTTCAGCAACTCAGCATTCTCGCGGGTTTGAACTACGTCCAAAGCGCCCACATGACCTACCAAGCTGTAAGTAAAGGTATGGTGACCGAAGTCCTGACGATCTTGATAAGCATAGTTCTTTTTTGTCTTCGGAGTGTGCAGCAAAGTGAGACGCAGGGTGTTGTTATCAGGCTTGTCCCAGCCATATTTGCTGTCGTTCATGATGGAAACGCCATAAGAACCGTTAGCGTCCGTTAAATCTGCCCAATATTGAGCATATACTTCGTAAGCGGTCAAGATGTTGTTTCCTCTCTGCACGCTGCCTACGCCCAAGTCGTAAGTGGCCACCTCATTATTCAAATTGAGGGGAAACTCAGCCTTCAACAGAGCGTTGGTAGACTGCCAGTCCACTTCGTTAGTAAAGTCAATGCGGTGGGCCAATACACCTTCATACAAATGGATGTACTGGCGGAAAAAAGAATCATCGTGACGTTTCTCCACGCAGAGAGTCTTACGTAATGCACCGTTTTCGCAAAGAGTCACTTTCACATCCTCGGTGATGGAGATAGGAGTAGCGTCCACAGTCTCTTTCAATATCTCCCATGCCGGCCATTCGAATGACTTGTTTTCAGTGAAGAGGGCTAAACGAATAGCCTTACCAGCCTTTACCAATTCCTTGTTGATTCTCTTGTCGAACAGTGAAGTAATGTCACCGTTCTCATTCAATGTCAGTTTGTAGAACGAATTTTCAACACTTGCAGCTTCAACAGCAGACATCTCTTTTCCTTCGCCGGAGAGGCGGACATCGTAAACTGCGTATCCATTGGCGGGTACAGTGGCTTCTACTAACAAGCGGACCTTTCCATCAGTATATGAAACCAACTGAGAAACCACCAACTTGCCTTGTTCGTTATATACAGCCACACTTTTGGGAAAACGGGAAGCCTCCACTTCGATGGTCACCACATCTGTAGCCTTGAAGCCCGAAGCGTTATAGAGCACTACGGGAATCCCCTTGACACGAGTATCAAGCTTGCCTGCCACACTTCCCACAGAATGAGTCAGGATACTGGAGAACTGTTTCAGAGAGAGAAGTTCATCGTTCCAAGAAAATTCATAGGCACGGGGAATGCTGGTACCAGTCAAATCATCGTGGAATTGGTGGAATATGAAGCGCTGCCAAGACTCCGTCAGACTCTTGCCAGGATATTCGGCAACCCCCAAAAGGGCAGCAGCCACAGAAGCACGTTCAGCGGCATCACCCAAAAGTTCATTTTGACGATTATAGAGTTTCATAGCAGCCTGTGAAGTGTAGCAGCCGGTTCCATGAACGTCCATCAGCAATTCACCGTCAAATACGGGGAGCTCGGGATGGCTGCCATAGGGCTGGTAATCCTTGAACAACTGGTCACTGGCTGCACTGATAATCTTCAACGGACCGTCTCCCTTGATACCTTTCTCCACGGAAGCCACAGAAGCGATGGTAGGTGAACCGCCCACATCACCTGTTCCATAGTAGCGGTAAACGGTATTCAGGGGAGTGCATTTGGAGAGTTCCATCAAATATCTATTTTCTGAAAGGTCTTCATTATCCCAACGACGACCGTAATCATATCCGTGAGCCAGCATGACGGACGCTCCATCCACTCCTTTCCACAGTCCGATGGTAAAGGGATGCTTGCTCTTACCGTAGAAAGGATTGTTACGCCAATCCAGCTTCTGTGAAGAGAAACCTATCAGTCCACAATGGGCAGCAACAGTAGGCAATGTCCAACCGAATCCGAAGCAATCGGGAAGGAAGATGTCGGTACTTTCTACCCCCAGCTCCTTACGATAGAACTCCTGCCCCAGCATAATGTTGCGAATAAACGATTCAACAGACGGCACCAAAGTGTCGGTAGCATCCCAACTGGCCCCACTCACATGCCATCGACCTGCCTTTACAAAAGCCTTCATCAGTTCGTATTCACGAGGATAATATTCCTTCATCCAAGCATATTTCACTCCACCTTCAAAATTAAAGATATAGTCGGGGTACTGGTTCAAAAGGAAAAGGTTCTGATTCAAGGTATTCCAAACATAATCCTTAATAGTAGTCTGAATGTCCCAGTTCCACTGCGTGTCCAAGTGGGCATCTGCCACCATGTACGCTTTTGCTTTCTTCGGTGCAACGGTCTGAGCCGATAATTGTCCTCCTGCAACGGCCAACATCACGGCTCCCGCTATCAGATGGGTCTTCCCCATCAGTATTCGTCTCTTTTTCATGGTTTTGTTATTATTGTTTTTTCGTAAAAGATAATGTCAATTCGATATAAACCACCGCATTCTTTGTTATAAATGTGCTGCCTCCTCTAACCGCAAACCGCTCTTTCACCTTCTCTCTTTAGCCTCCATCCGGCAACAATAGTTTTCTGACATGTGGAATGTTGGTAACAAAAATAGCCCATCCTTCACTCTCATACTGTACAGATTCGCGACATAGATATGTAAAAAGTCGTCTGTGGCATGATTTTATATATTTATGTCATAAATAGCATACATTTCCTACAGAATACAAACTACTTTTGTATATTGTAAAAATCCAAAAGCTAAGAACATGAAAAAACAATTCCTACTCTCGGCAGTTCTCTGCCTCTCACTGACCGCTTTCGGACAGAAAGTACATCAACTGGCCTCACCCAGCGGAAACATCCGCATCTCGGTGGAGCTGACCGATCAAATCCAATATGATGTAACCCAAGGAAATCAAACACTGATGGACAACTGTGTCATTGGTCTGGAAACTGCCAACCACCAGCTGGGCATCCATCCTAAACTAAACAAAGTAGTACGCCAAAATGTAAACGAGGAACTGACTCCCATCGTACCCCTGAAATTCTCTACTATAACCAACCGCTACAACCAATTGCTACTGAAGTTTAAAGGAGGCTATTCAGTAGAGTTCCGTGCCTTTGATGACGGATTCGCCTACCGCTTCCTTACTGACCTGAAAGGCGAGCAAGAAATAATGAATGAAATCCTCCGCCTGAACTTTGTGGATGATTGCCTGCTACATCTTCAGCAACCTGACGGCTTTAAGACTTCCTATGAAGAAGAATATCGCCACCAAACAAGCAGCGAGTGGAAAAACTCCAATCGCATGGCTCTGCTTCCCCTTTTAGCCAGCACACCCAAAGGTGACAAAATCCTCATGAGTGAAACCAATCTGACAGACTATCCCGCCATGTTTCTGAAAAACGATGGACAAGGCGGCATTACCGCCGTCTTCCCCCGTCTGCCTCTTGAATTCGGAGAAGACGGTGACCGCAGTCTCAAGATTCTGAAAGAAGCCAACTGCATAGCCCGTACCGCAGGCAAGCGCAGTTATCCATGGCGTTACTTCGTCATTACCGACGATGACCGCAAACTTATAGAAAACACTCTATCCTATCGCCTCGCTGAAAAGAATGTCATAGAAAACACCTCTTGGATTAAACCAGGACTAGCCAGCTGGGAATGGTGGAACGGAGCCACACCCTACGGCCCCGACGTGGACTTCAAAGCAGGTTGCAACCTTGACACCTACAAATACTTCATCGACTTCGCATCCCACTACGGCGTAGAATATATAGTAATGGACGAAGGCTGGGCCATGAACACCCGCAACCCCTATAAACCCAATCCCTCGGTAGACATACACGAACTCATCCGCTACGGCAAAGAAAAAAACGTAGGCATTGTGTTATGGCTCACTTGGCTTACGGTAGAAAACCACTTTGACCTATTCGAAACTTTCGAAAAGTGGGGTGTGAAAGGCGTAAAGATAGATTTCATGGATCGTAGCGACCAATGGATGGTAAACTTCTATGAACGCGTAGCACATGAAGCCGCCAAACACCATCTCTTCGTTGACTTTCACGGTGCTTTCAAACCTGCCGGATTAGAATACAAATACCCAAACGTACTCTCCTACGAAGGCGTAAGAGGTATGGAGCAAATGGGCGGATGCCGTCCCGACAACAGTGTCTATTTCCCCTTCATACGCAACGCAGTAGGAGCCATGGACTATACTCCCGGCGCCATGCTTAGCATGCAGCCTGAAGTCTACCATTCCGAACGTCCCAATTCTGCCAGCATCGGCACACGTGCCTATCAGATGGCACTCTTTGTTCTTTTTGAAACCGGCCTGCAGATGATGGCAGACAATCCTACCCTCTATTATCGCAACGACGAGTGTACACGTTTCATCACCCAAGTACCCCAAACATGGGACGAAACCATCGCTCTCGAAGCCAAAGCAGGAGAATATGCCATCGTGGCCAAACGCAAAGGAGAACAATGGTATATAGGAGGCATGACCAACAACCGCGAACGTGAACGGGTCTTTAACATCTCCCTTGATTTCCTGCAAGAAGGAAAAAATTATCTCATGACCTCTTTTGAAGACGGCATCAACGCTGACCACCAAGCCATGGACTATCGCAAGCAAGAACAATCCTTGAAGAAAGGCAACCATATCACAGTCCGTTTGGCACGCAACGGTGGATTCGCTGCGGTCATTCGCTAATCATATCCATACCTATCTGCTCCGTACAAATACATTTCTAAGGATACGGAGCAGATACAAAGCAAACTGTAAGCCTACAACTAAAGAAATATATTGCAAATATTGACTGTTTCCACCTTAAAATATATCTTTGCAACTTAAAATCAATACAACAAGCCACATGAAAGACATATACTGGAAAGGCCATACGATTTTATTGCTTATCAGCCTCTTATGCTGTTTTCCGGATTTTGTGTACGCTTACAGCCTACGGCAATTCTCCAATAAAAACGGTCTTTCCAATAGTGCCATCCAATCCCTTTACCAAGATAGCCAAGGTGTACTATGGATAGGAACATGCGACGGACTGAACGTGTTTGACGGCAACAATATCCACCTATATACGCCCGTTGATGTGTCACGCAACCTATTGTCAGGCAACATTATCAGCCAGATCGTAGAATCAGAGCCAGGCATACTGTGGTTACAAACCAACTACGGGTTAGACAGATTGGATACATACCGACAGACCTGCCGGACCTTTACCGAATTCAAGGACAACATCTTCTTGGCACGAAGCAAAAACAAGTGCATGTTAGTGCTGAAAGATGACGGAAATCTGTATCACTACCAACAAGAGAACCAGAAATTTCTCCAGTTAAACATCTCTTCCATGGATTTTAATAAAGTACTGTCCATGACCATTGATTCCAACAACCTGCTTTGGATATTCGCAACTGGAAACAACACTCGTTGCTATCGTCTGAACCACACGGGAAAAAGCGTGACACTGATTCCGGAAAAGCCATTTGGACATCACGGCTTGAAGCATGCCTTCATCGGAGAAGATTCAGCCTACTTCATTGATGAAACCTATGCCCTCTACGAATATAGTTTCAGCAACCGACAGTGTTACTACATTGCCGACCTGAAAGACGAAATAGAAAAACGAGGTGAAGTATCTTCCATCATCAAACGAGAAAATGACTTCTGTATCGGTTTCAAAAGCAGCGGCTTGATAGTACTGAAATATGAAGCAAACCAAAAGATTAAATACCGTATAGAATACACTGAAATACAGTCGGGCATCTTCTGTCTGATGAAAGACAAATTTCAAGATATCGTATGGGTAGCTACCGACGGAGAAGGGTTATACATGCTTTACAATGACACATTCACCATGACCAACACCCTGCTCAACACTCCCGCATATCAGGTGAACAACCCGGTACGCAGCCTTTACCTCGACCCACAGCAAACCTTATGGATAGGAACCAAAGGCAGTGGCATATTGCGTATACCGAATTATCTTGTCAACAATACACCCGAAAAACATGATCGTCTCATCACCGGTAACAGCACATTGACCGACAACTCCGTCTACTGTTTTGCACCCGGTGGAAAAGACCGACTTTGGATAGGTACGGAAAACGGAATCAATTATTATTCCTACTCTACCCACCAATTGAAAGAACTGGCGGTACAAGCCAATGGAACCAAAGTGAAATATGTGCACTCCATTGATCAAACCAATGACAGTACACTTTGGATTTCCACCGTGGGCGAAGGAATCGTAAAGGTGACACTAGAAAATCAGAGAAAAGATCCTATTGTGAAGCATGCTACACGGACTTTGGTGAGTAACGGACATATGGCATCAAACTATTTTTTCACCTCCTACCGTGAAAGCAGCTCTACGCTGTGGTTCGGGAACAGAGGGCTCGGAGCCTACCGCATTGATGTACGTACTGGAGAAATGGCACAGTTCCGCTTCAACAACTTGGTAAACAGCCAAACCGCCAACGATGTGTTCGCCATACACAAAAACGAGCAAGGCTACTGGCTGGGCACTGGATCAGGGCTTCTCCGCTTCTACTCAAACGAAGACGGAAACCCAGACAGCATCAGTGCAAAGCTCTACACCAACAGCACCGTACATGGTATCTTGGAGGACAACCGAGGCAATCTCTGGGTGAGTACCAATCAAGGATTGATGAGACTCAATCCCCAAGAACAGACCAAGCAGACCTACAACAACGGAAACGGACTGGCCGTGACCGAATTTAGTGATGGAGCCTTCTACAAAGACAATGCTACGGGAATCCTTTTCTTTGGAGGTGTAAACGGCTTCGTCACCGTGAAGCCCGATTCTTACATCACCACGGACTATATGCCCGAAATCAGCCTGAAAGGACTTTCCATCTTCGGTAAGGAATACAACCTGCATGATTTTCTACATTACAAAGACGGGAAGCCCGTGCTACAACTGGACTACAAACACAACTTCTTCCAGCTCAACTTCCGGATAACAGACTACATTAACGGAAACGACTATTTCTACTCCTATAAACTAAAGGAAGCAAGCGACCAATGGATAGAAAACGGAGTTTCACCCAATGCCATCTTCTCCAACCTTTCCCCCGGAGAATATACGCTGTTTGTGAAATACCGCAACAACATCAACGGTAAAGAAAGCCATCCGCAAGCCTTCACCATTTACATCGCTCCTCCCTGGTATCTCAGTACCTGGGCCTATGTGGGCTACTTTTTGTTAGGGTTACTATTATGTACAGGCATAGTCGCCTATGCATTCTATACCTACCGCCTGAAGCGGCAGCACATGATGAAGAAAATGGAACGACAGAAAAAAGAGGAAGTCTATGAATCAAAACTACGCTTCTTCACCAACATCACCCACGAGTTTTGCACCCCCCTCACCCTGATTCAGGGACCGTGCGAGAAGATACTCACCCACAAGGAGACAGATATCTACACGCACCGCTACGCCAAAATGATTCAGCAAAATGTGGAAAAGCTGAATGGTCTCATCGTGGAGTTGCTGGAGT
>ENA-ORMR01001379-ORMR01001379.1-human-gut-metagenome-genome-assembly--contig:-NODE-1379-length-18933-cov-4.224176_pt1 | contig 18933 bp, 1 predicted proteins | sample MGYA00242107_ERZ509003 | MGnify/ENA primary metagenome ERZ509003 (study PRJEB26280, sample SAMEA2338699) | human gut metagenome | biome: human gut; feature: human-associated habitat; material: faeces... | reverse complement strand
TAAAAAACAAGATAGCAAATTTCATATTTATATTTATATTTATATTTATATTTTTGTTTTTTTATTTATTACAGTATGTGTTATAATAAGTTTATTTGCCATGGCTAAATATGTAAAAAAAGATGTACATATAGTAAGTCTAAATTTTAAAAAGGCAGTAATAGAACAAGAAGATATAACATATACCATGATTGCAGATACAAAAAAGATAAAAGTACAAATTGCAGATCAAATTGAAGGAAAAATTCAATACAAAATTGGGGAAGATGGAGTATGGACAGATTATATAGAAGAATTTGAATTAGAAAGAAGCGAAAATATATATGCTAAATTAGTTTTTAGTGATGGTGAGGGTCCAATAACTTTAAAGAAAATAGAAGATATTATAGAGGGTGCAAAGGTAACAATTAATGCACAAAATATGGTTGTAAAAGAGCGGATTATTAATGCAACTAGATGGTGCTAATAATACAGGAGTGGGAAATTATCAAAATAAAGATATATGGACAGATTTAAGTGAAAATAATAAAAATGGAAAAATTGAAGGAGCAACATGGAGAGGAAAAGCATTAGTATTTGATGGAGTGAATGATTGGGTAAATTGTGATATAAGTAATACAGATTATAAAACAATAGAAACAACATTTACATTTAATAAATTGGATACAACAGAAAATCAATATATAATTGGTAACTGGGCAGGAGCTGGAGGTGGAATTTTGTTTAATTCCACAACCCAAAAAGTTGTAGGACAATATAACATTGGTGGTACTTGGTACAATGTAATTAGTCAAGCAACTATAAAAACTAATAAAGAATATACAGTATCACTTACTTACGATGGTAATAAAATAAGATTATATATTAATGGTATATTAGATTCAGAAAGAGAAGTTTCGGGAGTTATAAAACCAAGTTCTGAAGTAATGGTAATAGGAAGACAACCATCAAACTCTGTAAGATGGTTTAATGGTAAAGTATACTCAGCTAGAATTTACAATAGAGCATTAACAGAGGAAGAAATAAAAACCAATTACACATCAGATCAAATACTTGTAAATGGATATACTAATGCAGATAATTTAGAATATACTTTTATATGGGATGAAGAAATAGATAAATTCACAAGTAGTGAAGTAAATGTGGAAAACGGGGTTAAAGGAACGTTTACAGAGATAACTAAAAATAGAGAATATAAATTAGCAGTTAAAACGCCAGATAGTGGAATAGTAAAGGTATTTGTACCAAAAGGAGTATGCCAAGGTATCTCACAAGTAGATAATATAGAAAGTGAGATAAAAAAGATTACAGTAGATAAGCAAGGTCCAACATATGGTTCTGTAGAAATAAAAAATGTATCATTAACAGGATATGATGTATATGTTTATGATGTAGTAGATAATTATTCAGGAGTAAACAGAGTACAATTTCCTACCTGGACAGAAAATAATGGAGAAGATGACATACAGGAAAATTGGCAAATTAACACAGTAGCAAAAGGAGCATTACAACCAGATGGAACAACATGGATATATAGAGTAAATATAACAGACCATAATAATGAGTATGGCTTATATAATACTGATGTATACATATATGATAATTTAGGAAATTGCACAATTTTAGAACGAAAGATAGTAGATGTACCAGAACCTATAGCATCCACAACAATAAATAATGTAACAACTGTTTATGCTACTGTACAAGAAGCTATAGATGCATCAGGAACAGAAATAGCAACAGTAAAACTATTAAAGGATAACATAGAAGAAGAAGTAACTGTAGTAGAAAACCAAAATATAATATTTGATATGAGCGGAAAAACTTTGATAGGAGTAAATAAAAGTACAATAACCAATAATGGAATATTAACGATTGTAGGAGATGGAACAATAACAACATCAGCAAAAGTAAATACAATAACAAATACAGGAACCTTAAATTTAGAGCATACAGGAACAATAAGTAATGAAAATACAGGAGAATGTAACACAATAACAAATACAGGAACCGTAAATAAAACAGGTTCTGGAGTAGTAAGTTCAAAAACAAAAGGATATGCAATAGATGGGGGAGTAGTAAATGTATCTGAAGGAACAATAACTACATCAGGATATAGAGGAATAAATGCAACAGGAAACTTTACAATGACAGGTGGAACCGTTTCTTCAACAAATGGAGCAGCGATATTTGCAAGTGGGAATTCGGTATCGATTTCAGGAGGTATAGTACAAAAATCAACAGCAAATGGTGGAGCTGCCATACATTATAAAGGAGAAGGAATAGTAACAATTTCTAAAGAAACAATAATTAAAGTGCTAGAGGATGCATCTTCAACAGTTGTGTGGAATGCTAGTTCAGGGACGATAAGGATAGAAGGAGGAACTATTTGCCAACTAGGGACAGGTGCAGCTATTGTAAATAATTCTACAGGTATCATAGAAATATTAAAAGCAAATATAATGTCAGATAGTGGAAATGCTATTGCAAATTATTCAACTGGAAAAGTAAAAATACAAGGAGGAACTATTACATCAGCAAAAGCAGATACAGTTTGGAATAAGCTTGAAGGAGGTATAATTGAAATAACAGGAGGAGAAATAAAATCTGAAAGCAGAGCAGGTGTAACAGTTTCAAATGGTATAACAGAAATAAAAGGAGGAAGTATAGAAGGTAAAACTTATGGTGTATGGGCTAGTAATGGAACTGTAATTATAGGAGATAACTCTAATGAAGTAGGTATAGACTCACCAAATATTATAGGAAAAACGGCTGCAGGTATTAGGCCGAATTTAGTAACATTTAATTTTTATGATGGTATAATAATTGGTCCATTAGGAAAATCTATTGATGGAACTATATCTGAAATGGCAAGTGGTTATGTTGTAGTAAAGGGAAGTAAAACTATTGATGAAGTGACATACGAGACATCTGTACTTGGACCATCAGTGCCAGTAGTTACAGCAAAATATACAAATGCAAGTGGAATGGAATATGCAAGTGGAACATGGACAAACCAATCTGTATATATATCACTTGCAAGTGATAATATTGGAGCAGGTATAAGGGATTATCAGTGGAAAGAGGGAAGTTTAGGCACTTGGAAAGTAGGCAATATGGTAACTAGTAATAATATTGGAATAGATACTTTTGGAACAGATAGAGATTCTACAATATATTTTAGAGCCATAGATAATAATGGGGTGATTTCTACAGAATCTAGTATAGATTTAAAAATAGATAAAGCAGTGCCATCAACTATAGCACCAACAGCAATAGCAACGACTAACAATATAACAGTAACAAATAACCAAACAGATTCTAAAAGTGGCATAAAAACAGTACAATATGCAATAAAAAAAGGTGATAAATGGAGTGAATGGCAAAATAGTAACATTTTTGATAAATCTGATGGTGGAATATTTTGTGGTATAACATATATTGTAAAAACAAGAACAACAGATAATGCAGGGAATAGTAGTGAATCTGCGGAAACTACAATTAAAACGCTTACATATGACTATAGTATAGGATATGACTTGAATAATGGAACTGTAAGTAATAACCCAAGTACATATACAAGTGGAATAGTAACAACGATAAATGCACCAACTAGAACAGGATATACATTTACAGGATGGAGCAGAAAGTATATTACTACATGGTCTTCAGGTTTTATTAATCTGAATACAGGGAAAGTTGAAACAAGTTCTACATCTAACTTTAGTAATTATTTTTATGTAGAGAGCGGAGTAGAATATACAGTTAATACAAGTTATACAGGTCAAATGAGATGGCGTGCTTATGATTTAAACGGAAATTATATTGGAAATGTAGGTGCAACAAATACGTATACACCAACAAGTGATTGTTATATAAGAATATTATTCTACGAATCTCCAACTACAGAAGAGTTAAATGAAACAACAATTACAATTGGTGGAACTACTAAATCTGGAACAATATCTACAAACTATAGAGGAAAATTACAATATACAGCAAATTGGAGCATAAACTCATATACAGTAACATATAATTATTCTCAAAATGGAGGAACAAGTGCAACAAAAACAAGTGCATCTGTAAAATATAATTCTGCCATAGATTTAACTCCAACAGCAACAAAATCAGGATATACATTTGTTGGATGGAATACAAATAAAGATGCAACAACTAAATTATCTTCATTAAAGATGGGAACAAGTAATGTAACTTTATATGCTATATACAAGAAAGAAATAACAGCAACTTATCATTATTATAATAATGCAAGTTCAACTGAAACAAAGACTGTATATAATAAAACAACTAGTGCAACATTTACATTACCAAGTATAGCTAATCAAACAGTAAGTGGTGTAGTATATACTGGTAGAGGATGGAGTACTCAAGAGAGTGCAAATGCAACAACAGTTAGTGGAACAACGATTACCATAAGTGCAAATGATGATTATTATGCAAGTTATTCAGGAACAGTAGAAGCAACATTCTATTATAATAATGGTAATAATAGTATTAGTTCTCCTTCGACAACAATGTCTTCGGTTAAAGCTTCTGGTACTAAACTTATGAATTATAAAGGAACTTATATAAATGGAAATATTACAGTACCAACAGTTGTTCAAAATAGTACAGGCTATATGGCAACAACATATCAAGGCGTATCTATAGCAAAAAATTCTACAACAATAGTAAGTAAAACTACAGTTACAACAGCAAGTACAACATATTATGCATACTATTCAAAAACAGTAACATATTATTATTACAATGGAAGTAGTCAAACATCAAGTACAGGAACGATAAGAACATTATCGGATGGTAGTAAGTATAGTAATAGTGCGGTTAATACGCCAAGTCCAAGTGCTTATGATGGAGCAACATTTAAATATTGGAGTTCATCAAATTCAAATGGAGTTAAAGTGAATTTAGAATCAACAATGGTAACTTCTTTGTATGCATATTATGAAAAAACAATAACAGCAACATGCTATTATTATAATGGAACAACAAAGACTTCAACTAAGGCTACAGGAATAAAATCTTATATATCAAAAAACGAAGGAGTAACAACAATAGATGCAGATGTTATATTACCAAAAATAACTGCGAATTATACAGGATGGACAAAACAAGGATGGACAAAACAAGGATGGACAACTGGAACTTCTGCCACAGGTTCAGTATTATATACAGAAGGATATACAATATCTTTAAGTGTAAATACAACATATTATATGAAATATTATCAAACAATTGCCGTAACATATAATTTAAATGATGCAGATTCTCCAAGCTCTATAGCTTCGAGTACAGGAACTAGACATACAACTGCATATGGGAATTTTAGCAATCCATCAATAAAGATTACAACAAGTATTCCAACAAAAGAAGGTTATAGGTTTGATGGATGGACAAATGAAGCAGGTACAACAAGTTATATAGCTGGAACAAGTTACACTTTTTCATCTTCAATAGAACTATATGCAAAATGGACACAATATGAAGCAAAAGTGCTTGCTAGTGCAGTTAATCCAAAAGACCAATATTATTTAACTCTGCAAGAGGCAATAAATAAAGAAAAAGGAAGAGCGGGAAATGTACAATTACTTAAGAATGTAACATATACTACTGCTTTACAAATATATCCTAATGATCTTGTAACAATAGATTTGAACGGATACACAATCTCAAGTAGTGCAGATTATGCAATAGAATTAAGTAATGTATGTGATGTTGAAATAAAAAATGGAACGATAGATCATACAAATACAACATCAAGTATATTAAAAGGTTGTATAAAGAATATATATGATACAACTGATACAACTAGTGTAGGAGAAGGAGTATTAACTTTAACAGATGTTAATTTAAAATCAAGTAATGGTATGGGAATAAAAAATACAGGTACATTAAATATGATAAATGGAACAATTAATACAAGTCAGGACTATTGTATAGATAATGATAGTGGATATGTTGAGATTAAGTCATCTACTACCCAAACTTCTATACCGATAATTACATCAGCTTCTAATAAAGTTGCAATTCGTAACAGTGGAAAATATGCTGCGGTTATGTTAGCTAGTGGGAAAATTACAGGTAAACTGCATAACAATACAGGTAGAATAATAATAGGTCCTGAAAATGGAATAGCAACATCGAGCTATCCATGGATAATAGCAGATGCAGAAGTATTAAGTGCAGGAGGATTAACAGGAGAATATAAAATTAATTCTGGAACAATACAAGCTACAGCAGATTCAACTTGGTATGATGCAACAGTAACAATTAGAGATGGATACACAACAAAAGAAGTGAAAAATGGTAATGGAGTTAAAGTTACATTGGTTGAATCAACATCAATAGCTTCTGTAAGTAATGCTACATATAGTTTAAGAAGTAATAGGCAATCTGAAAATATCTTACAAGATGATACAATACAACAAAGTGAAACTAACACATTAGCTTCAACAGAAGAGAGTAAAATGATAAAACAAGTAAAAATAGGAAGTGTAGAATATGAAAATTTATCGGAAGCGTTGCTAAATGCTAGAAATGATGAAGAAGTAGTATTGTTACAAGATGTTAATCTAAAAGAAAAAATAACAGTTGTTGAAACAACAAAAGCGAGAATTAACTTAAATGGACATAAGCTACAGTCCAAAACAGGAGAGATTTTAGAGAACCATGGTATGATACAAATAATAGATACTAGTGGAGGAAGAATAGTGGGTAAAATTACTAACTATAAAGATTTAGAAATAAAAGGTGGAACAATTGTAGATAAAGAAGAACAGGATGAAGAAGATAATACAGAATTTAATGCACAGGATACAAAATCTATACTAGAGAGAAAAATAAGAACAATTGATAACCAAAAAGGAAATGTAACCATAAGTGGAGGTAATGTAGAAAATAATAGTAATGAAGGAATTGTTATTTATAATTTGAAAGAGGGAAATGTAGTCTTAAAAACAGGATATTTAATAGCAAATGGAAGTAAAGCAATAGGTATATTAAATGAAGAAGGAAATGTAGGTTTAAACATAGATGAAGAACTAATAAAAGAAGCAAATGGAAATAAAGTAAAAGAACCAGAAATAACTTTAAATGGATTAAACTCTATAGGGATATATAATATAGGAAAAAATGCATATTTAGAGTTACAACATGGAATAATAACAGCTAAAACTACAATAATAGGAAATATTACAAAACTATTAGATGGATACAAAGTAAGAGAAGAAGAAATTGATGCAATGATGCAATTAAGAATAACAAAAGAGAATTAATATGATGTTAGACTATAGATACTAGAAAATTATGAAGTATGTACTAGAAGAGAGAAGAGAAATTCTTCTCTTTTTTTTAGTAAGATAACTTAAAAAATATTACAATTAAATTACATAAATAAATAATCTAAAAAAGGAGAAAAAAATATTTCAAAAATGTAATAAAAAATTAAAAAAAGTAATATATATATTGGAATATGAGAATCCGTAAAGGTTTAAGAATAAAAGTGAAATTTGTAATACTTTAGCCATTTGAAGAAGAAAATTAATTATTGTAGAATAAATAATAATATATATATTCAAAAGGAGAAGATATTATGAAGAGGGGAAAGAAAAGACTAATAATAGTAACAGGAATTATTGCTAGTTTAATTGGTATAATAGCAGTGATAATAACCATGTTTAGTACACAAATAACAGAGTTATTTAACAATACTAGTAATGATGGCTATTTGGCATATAATGGAAAAAAATATGTTAGTATTAGACCTACCAATACCGGGGCTTCAAAAGAAGTAGATAAGATTTATTTAAGAGAGGGTTATTACAGTGATCCAGATACATCCAATACAGGATGGTGCTTAATGAAAAATGCTGGAATATATGGTATTACTGACTCTAGTGGTAAAAATTGCTCGGTTATATCAGATAGAAAAGACGCATATAACTATATGGATTATGCTAGGTCTGGTAAGAGTGGAAGCCTAAAATGGCTATATGATAATATGATAAGATTAGGTAATGACAAAAATGAAAATGAGATATATAAAAAGAATATGGAAGAGCTTACAGGATTAAATCTTGGAGGTTATACAGATGATCAAATATTTAGAATAGAACAATATGTTATATGGTCTTTTACCCATAATAATAATGCATTTGATAATGGAATTAATTTTCCTACAGATAAATTATATTCACAATTAAAGAAAAAAGCAAATGAAAATTCTAATTATAAAGGAAATGGTTCTGCTAATAAGATAGAAGTAGATAAAAATGATGCAATTGTTACTGAAGATGGATTGATAGGACCTATAAGAATAAGTGGAAATAATGCAAAGAATAAGATAAGTATTTCCAATATTCAAAAATATCAATATAAATTTTATAAAGACAAAGAATGTAAAAATGAAATAAATGATTTTCAAACATATGAAGGAACTTTTTATATAAAATTATTAAATACAACTTTTAAAGAAAATACAAGATATAAAATAAGTTTTGATTTTAAAAATGATTCATATAAAACAAGTGCTTATTGCTATATAACTGAGAAAGATGTATATGATGCATGTCCTCCTCAACCATTTTTAATGATAGAAAGAAATTTAGAAAGCTCAAATATTGATTTAGATTTTGAATATTATAAAGAAATAGAAGAAGGAAAATATAATATTAGATTAAGTAAAGAATCTACAACAGGAGAGGGAACAGGTACTGCAAATTTTAATGTTAAATCTAATGTGGGTCAAGAAAAAAATTTAACATTAACAGTCAATCGAGGAATAACATCATTATATGGAAATGTAAAAATAGATAATACAGAATCAGATGAATATATTATAAAAGAAACAGGTGCATCAGAGAATTATGAGATTGGAGTTAATAAACCAGTAAAGATAGTAGTACATAAAGAAGTTAAAGATTCAAAATATAAATATAAATCATTAGATATATATATAGATAATCAAAAGGTAGCAACAGATGTATCTTCAGGATGGGCAATGGGAAATATCAAAATAAATGTAGATTTTGGTGAGAATGTGTATATTAATGTTATATATAAAAATCCTCCAATAGGAAAATATAATATGAGTATTGTTAAAAAATCTGCAGAATCAACAACAGAGTATGATGATTATTCTGATGCTTTAGATGGTGCATCTTTTGAAATACAACAACAAGTAAATGGAGTTAAAGGAAACACTTTTACAGTAGATAGTGTAAAAGGTAACAAGCAAACAATAGCAGATACTAAGATAACAGATATTAAAGAATATGATACATATTTAATAAAAGAAACAAAGGCTCCAGAAGGATATAAATTAAATAATACATATTTGGAATTAAGCATACGCAAAGATATGAATGCTGAAAAAAGTATGTATTGTATTAATGGAGTATATTTATATATTATACAAGAGGATGGAACTAAGTTATCACAAGGTTGGATAAAGAATAGTTATATAAATGAAAACTTAGGAATTGAAATAAACTATGATGAAGCTAATATTCAAGTAACATATAAAGATTCTATAATACCAGGAAAATATAATTTAAGTATTGCAAAGAAATCTACAAAATCAGATACAAATCTAACGGATTATTCAGATGCATTAGCAAATGCATCCTATGAAATAACAGATACACTAAAATCTGATTCTAATGGAATTACGATAACCACTGAAGCGGGTAAAAAAACAGATATATATCAAGATGGGGTTAAAATAAATAATCTAAATGAAGCAGATGTATATTATATAAAAGAAGTAGAATCTCCAGATGGTTATAAATTAAATAATGGAAAATATGATTCTATTATGGAATTTTCTTGTTTAAAACTACGAGTATATAAACAATTAAATGAGAACAAAGATAAAATTATAATAAAAAATGTATCAATAGATTATGTTTATTCAAATGGAGTAACTAATTTAGGAGAAAAAATAGAAAAAGGAAAAGAACATGATTGCCAATATGCAACAATTGGAATATATTATACAGATACAGATATTCAAGTAATATACAAAAATGAACCATATCGTTATAAGTTAGAGTTACAAAAAGTTAAGGAAGATGTTACAAATGCACCTCTACCACAAACAAAGCTTTCTATAGGTAATGGTTTTAATCATACATCAGATATTACGTTAAGCCAAGAAGAAGCAAAATATGAAGAATATGGATTGATAGATAGTACTAGCAAAACCTATTGGATTGAAGAAAATAGTGCACAAGCGGGATATGAGAATGTATTTGGGAAGAATAAAATAAAATTAGTAATTAACTTTGAAGATAGAAAAGTAAAAGATACAGAAATTGGAATATATTCATCTGAAAATAATCGATTAAATGAAAAAGAATATAAAGAGCTATATGATAAAATTTCTGTTAAAGTAGTAGAAGAAAATGATGAAATTAAAGTAAAAATACTAATAAAAAATCCAAAAGATAAAATATTTGATTTAGCATTAAGAAAATTTATTACAGGAGTAAATGGAAATAAAATAAATGATAGAATACCATATTTAAATAAATCTTCTGTAGAAGCATGGAAAAAAAATAACACAGCAGATTATTATCATACAAAAGAAGCCTATACTGTTAAAAAAGAAGATATTGTAGAATATACGATTAGAGTATATAACGAAGGAGAAGCAAAAGGATATGCTAAAGAAATAACAGACTATTTACCAGAAGGATTAGAATATGTATCTTCTACTGTTGATGGAATAGATTATGGTTGGCAAGTAGATGGCAGAGAAATAAAAACAAATTATTTAGCCAACACTTTGCTTGACTCTTGTAAAATAGAAGAGCAGGTAAATAATTCTGGAACCAATAGTGTATGGTATGCTGATGTAAAACTACTATGCAAAGTAAATTTAGATTTAACCAATCAATTTGAAGCAAAGTATTTAGTAAATAGAGCAGAAATTACAAAACAAGAAGCTGAAAAAACATATTTAAAAGATAGAGACTCTACTGCTAATAATGTAAAAACAGAACATTTTAAAGATATGCTTTCATACGATTCTAGTAAAACATATAATAGTGAAAGTTATTATCCAGGATTTGAAGATGATGATGACTATGAAGTTTTAAAAGTATATCCAGTAAGAGATTATGAATTTAAAATTACAAAATTTGATGATTTAACAAATAAAAAATTAGCAGGTGCTAAATTCTCGATTACTTCTATTAATGCAACAAATGGTGGAGTAGCAAAGATTACAGATGTTGTAAATTCGCAAAATGTATCCATATTGGAAAATGGTACAACATTTACTATGCCAGAAGATGGTATGGTGACTGTAAAATCGATTGGAAATGTAATGAAAAGTAGCCAAATGGAATATCAATTTAAAATAGAAGAAATACAGGCACCAGAAAATTATGATATTGTAATGAAAAGTTTTCAGATAAAAGTAACTTTAAATGTAAATAACACAAAAAAAATAGATATTATACAATATATAAAAAATGAAGGCAGTGGAACAAGAACTTATACAGGTACTCCAACTGGTAATAATGTAAGATGGTTATCTTTAGAAAACAGTAATAATACTATTACAATTAATGTTGCAAATCAAAATAAAAATGCCAGATTCGATTTGGCTCTAAGAAAATTTATTACAGGAATAGAAAGAAATGGAAATCAAGTAGATATTACAACAAGTAGGGAACCAAACTTCGCAATTAATGAAGCTATATCCTCTCTTAAAACTTCTGGTACTATAGATTATCAGCATACAAAAAAGGCTTTAGAGGTAGAAGAAGGAGATATTATAACTTATACAATTCGTGTATATAATGAAGGTGATATAGCAGGAAGAGTAGGAGAAATAACAGATTATTTACCAGAAGGATTAGAATTTATTGAAAATAATGATTTTAATAATCAATATGGCTGGATGATTGATTCAAGTGATAAAACATCAAGGACAATTAAGACTAACAAATTAAAAGATACAATATTACATGAAAATCAACTTGTTAACCAGCTAATGGGAATTAATACAGAAATTTGGTATGCAGATGTAAAAGTTAAATGTAAAGTGGTAAAAGTAGCAAATGAAAATACTATATATTTAACAAATAGAGCAGAAATAACAGCACAAGAGGATATAAGAGGAAATAAATATGGTACATATTATAACTCTTATAACAATTCAGATAAAGATTCTACAGCAGATACTATTAGAAATTCTCTAAATCTAGCAAATTATTATAAACAAAACGTTTTATCAAGAGAAAACGGAGAGGATTGGATTCACTATCCAGGTGTTCAAGATGATGATGATTTTGAAACCGTTAAGTTAGTTTCTGTTAGAGATTATAAATTTAAATTAAATAAAACTTCTGTGGATGTAAATGGTGCTACTGTAACAGATAAAGGAGATACAAGTGGTAAATTTATTGTAAAACAAATTGATGAAAATGATAATGTAATAGGAGACCCATTAAAAAATGATGAATGGATTACTGGAACAGTACAGATTGATGAAAAAACAAATGTGAAAGCTGGAACATCTTATCGTTATTTAATAGAAGAAACAGAATCAAATGCAGACCATCAAATAATTTATAAAACAATTGTTGTTAAGATTACAGTTTCAGAGGATGGTAGCATATCACCTATAATAGAAAAAATAGATGACCAAAAATATAGTGATATACATAAAAAATATGTGACAATAGAATATACAGAAGAAAATGGAGTATTATTGAAAGTCGCAAACTATAAGAAAAGAGATATTAAAGTACAGTTGATTAAACTAGATGAAAAAGAAAATCAAATAAATGCAAGATTTGATTTAACTACAAATAACCAATTGATATGGGATAACCAACTAATTACAGGTAATAAAGAATATTTAGATGAAAAGATTGAGTATAATAAAACATATAGATACGAGCTTAAGGAAAGAAGTGTAGAAGGGTTATATAATAATATTCTAGGTGATAATAAAATTCAAATAAAAGTTAAGATGGCTCCAAATGGACATTTTACCTATTCTTCTGGAGCAAATGGAAAGAAATATGATATTGTAGATATAAATGGTAATATATTACCAACTACAGATACTTTATATAACTATGTAAATGTAGAGTTTAAAGAAGTAGATGGTGTACAAACAATTATTGTAAAAGTTACAAATGAATCATATGCAAATTATAAATTTGAGATTCATAAAATAGATAAAGATAATGAAAGTGAATATCTAAAAGATGCAAAATTTACAATTGATGGACCAAATGGAAACATACAAACAAATGATACTTTAAAACAAAATGGACAAGCAACTGGAATATTGGTAAGAGAAGAAAATGCTGTAAAGAGGGGACAAACCTATAAATATACAATTGTTGAAACAGAACCAGCAAATTTATACCAAAATATTTTTGATTATACAAATATAAATGTAGATATTGTGATAAATGATGAAGGAAAAATTGATAATAGCAGTAAAGTATATTTACAGATTACAGATTGGAATCAATATCCAGGAGTAATAGAGTATATGAAAATAAATCAATTCTTAAAATTAGAGATTGATGCAGATAATAATGTTGCTAAAGTATTTATAAAAAATCCAAAACAAACAAGGGATTTTGATTTTAGTTTATTAAAAACGCAATTAGATATGTCTACACCAGTAAAGGGAGCAAAGTTTAAAGTACAAAAGAAAAATGATGCTGGAGTATATGAGGATTTAAAGGAGATTACTAGTACAGAAAGTTCACAATTAATAGAGTCTGTAAAAGAATCAGATTTAAATAAGACATATTATTATAGGATTGAAGAAACTAATCTACCAAACAATAATTATAGAATACAAATAAGAAAAGCAGAAGTAAAAATTGAGGTTTCTGCTGATGGAAATATTAGTGCAAATATAGAGAAAATACAAAAAGAAGGTTCAAGTGAAATGGTATCTTTTAATAAAGATATAGATGGAAAATATATCCAATTAGTACCAAATGGTAACTCTTTTGTATTAAAAATGACAAATAGTATTTCATACAAAATGATTCTAAAAAAGGTAGATTTAGAAGATAATAGTATAGACTTAGAGGGAGGAGAATTTGAACTATATAAAGTTGAAAGCTCACCAAATCTAATAAATAAAGAGGATAAAGAATTTAAAAAATCTGGAAGAGAGTTTTATGAATATGAAGCAAATCCAAATTCAACATATACATATTATATTCGTGAATTAAAAAGTCCAGATGCATATAAAGATGATGATATTGAATATAATAATGATTTTGAAAATGTAAGGATTGTTTTAACATTAAAAACAGATGCAAATGGAAATATAATAAAAGAGGGAACCTATGGAAGTAAAATCGATTTTGAATCTACTAATGGACAAACTTTAAGTAGTTCTGAAAAGGCGATATTACATGAAAAATGTAACTTAAACATTATAAGTAAAAATGGAAATTCAAGTGCAAACGAAAATACAATAGAAATAACTTTAAAAGATTCTAAAAAAGAAATCATACCAGAAAAGTATAATTTACAAATTATTAAAGTAGATAAAAATAATAGTAGAAAAAGAGTGGAAGGGGTAGCGTTTTCGGTTAAGATGCGTGATACAAGCAATATTCCAGATTGGATAGTATATGATGCAGATCCAGACCAAGAAGGAAAGCAAGATCCAGTAACAGATGCAAATGGTGTTATAAATATTAGGGATATTGAATTAACTCCTAATTCAACAGATTTATACCAAATAAGAGAAGAGAATGTGCCAACAGGATATAAAAGTTTAAGAAGTCTTATAATTGATGTTAGTGTAGATTTAAATGGAGTTAGTAATGCAACAGAAATTACAAAAGATAAAATTAAAATATCATTATCTAACTGGGGTAGTGCAACCACTTATCCAGAAGATTATGTATCATGCTATGTTACAGCAAACGGAATTATTCAGATAGTAATTCCAAATGAACCTACAGAGTTTAAATTTGAATTAAATAAATTGGATATGAATGGAGATTTAATTTCTGCCCAAAGAAGCACAAATGGGACATTAGATGGTGTGGATATGACTATAAATTCTAACTATGGATTTAACTATAGTGGAATAATAGAATCTGGTAAAATTATAGATAAAGTAAATTGTTTACCAAATACTACTTATATATATAATATAGAAGAAAACAATGCAAAAATAGGTTATAGTAATATTTTTGATGACCATAAAATAACATTAATTATAACAACAGATGCGAATGGACAAATTTTAGAAGATGGAGTTAAATATACAGTACGAAAGTTGCCTACAATAGATAATCCTTCATCATATGATGTTACATCAAGTTTTAAAGAAGTTTACATTTCATCAGATACTGTTTGGGAAGATGGAATTCAAAAAGTAACATTAAATATGAAAAACCCAACTGGATATAAACTTAAACTAAATAAAGTAGATACAGCAAATAACCCTGTAACAGTTGCTCATTTAGAAGCAAAATTAGGGGATGAAAGAAAATGTACATTAAATATATATAAAAATCCAGCAACAAATCAAGATATGCTAACAACAGGAAATTCAACAGCTACATCAGAAGAAATGATAGCAATCAAACCAGGAGAAACACAGGTTTGGAAAGTTTATGAAAGAGGAGTAAATGTTCCATACAAGAATGTATTTGAAGGGAAATATATTGAAGTAACAGTACAAATGAGTACAGAAGGTATACTTAATGTAGTAAACTATAAGGTAAGAGATGAAGCAGGTAATGAAGATGTAACTTTAAAGATGTATGTTGAAAAACCAGAGTTTATGGATATAAATGGTGTACAAATATTAAATATAACATTAAAAAATCCAATGCAGTTTAAATTTAAATTAACAAAAGTAGATGCTGATGGAAAAACACAGTTACCTGGAGCTGAAATAATGGTAGATGGAGGATCTTTTATTAAAGATGGAGAGTCTACTGCAGAAAGAATAAGTGTAACAGGTGTTTCAGCAATAAATAACATTTATATAAGGGAAATAAGTACAACTAATAATCATACTAATGTTTTCGAAAATAAAGTAATATATTTAAAATTAAGCTTAAACAAACAAGGAAAATTTAGTATTATAGATACACAAATAGGAGTACCAAATAATGAACAACATACAACAGAGATTTTAGATAAGAGTAATGAAATATATAAATATATTGATTATGATATTACAGAAGAAAATGGAATACCTATGATAAATCTTAAAATTATGAATCCAATGAAATATAAATTAAGAATTCATAAAACAGATGCAAATGGAAACGATTTATCAGGAGCGATATTTGATATTAATGGTACTCGTACACAAGGAGAAGTTATTTATGAGCAAACACAAGATAACGTAAGTGTTGGAGATATGGGAGTATTTAACATTAAAGAAATATCAACAATAGCACCATATGTAAATGTTTTAGGTCAAGATAAAATGATTCAAATAGTTACAAGGCTACATGAAAATATGAGGGTATCGGTTGTTAACTGTACAATACGTGATGTAAATACTTTAAAAGAAATTGCTGTAATGAATAACAATAATTTAAATAATGTAAATAATTCTAATACAGGAACAATAGATGAATTTCCATCTGTAAGTCTTGAAAAGAAAATAGAAGATGGAATAACAGTATTTGAAGTAAAAATACAAAATCCAATACAATATAAAGTAAGATTAAATAAAATTAAAACAAATGGAGAACCATTAGAAGGAGCTTATTTACAAATATCAAAAGATGGCAAATATTATGGCTCAAGAGGTCAACCTAGTTTTGAAATAACACAGGATGATGTTTCAATAGGAGATGTACAAGATTTTTATATTTACGAAAATTCAACAAAAACTCCATATGTTAATATATTAGGAGAAAATAAATATATTCATTTACAAGTAAAAGTGAATGAAAATAAAAAAGTTGAAGTAACCAGATTTCAAGTAGTTGAAAAAGATGGAGAAAAGGTTATTGATATAGATGAAAACCTTGTAAGCTATCATATAACAACAGAAGATGGAATAGAGACAGTAAATGTTAATATAAAAAATCCGACCCAATTTAAATTTAAATTACAAAAAACAGATATAGAAGGAAATGAATTAAGTGGTGCAATTTTTGATATTAATGGAACAAAGACACAAGGTGAATCTGTATATACAGTAGAAAATACTAGAGCAGAATTAGGAAAGGAATACACCTTTATCATTAAAGAAGAGAGTGTGCAAAGTCCATATATTAATATTTTTAAAGGAGACAATTGTTATAGACAGTTAGAATTAGTTGTTGTTCCAATCAATGCTAGTGCACTTACTATTAGAGTACAAATTAGAGAAATTAGTGAAAATGGAAGTAAAATTTTAACAGGAAGTTCATTATATAATTATATTACTATACAACAAAAGAAATATGATGGAATTCCAACAATTGAAGTTAGCATAAAGAATCCTATAAAATATAATATAGAAATAGAAAAAGAAGATACAGCAGGAAATAAAATACCAGGAACTGAACTTTTTGTAAGAAGTACATATAGTGGAATTTACCAAGGACAAGAAGCATTAACAGATGAAAATGGAAAAATAGAATTTACAGAAAATGGAACAAGAGAAGGTACTTATACATACTTTATAAAAGAAATAAGACCAGCAAATGAAAGATATGTTAATATTTTAGATGGATATTATATTAAAGTAGATTTAGATGTTAGGGCAAATGGATTAATTAGAATTTTAGACAAAGAAGCCAATAAATTAACAAGTTATTATGAAATTTATAAATCAAATGAAGATGGACAAGATATATTAATGACAAGAGAAAATTGTAAGATATATGATTATGTAAGTGTAATGGTAGAACAAGGAGAAGACTTTGTATATAGTTTAAAAGTAAAAATTAAAAATCCAGTAACATTTAAAGTAGAAGTAAATAAAGTAGATTCCGATTTATCCGAATTAGAAGGAGCAAAATTTGAAATAACAAGTGATATAGTAAAAGAGCAACAAGCAGTAAATAAAGATATTATAGAAAAAGAAGGAGTAGAAGAAATAACAGAAGAAGGAACGATAACAGGAATAACAACAGAAGAAGAAGGAAAAATTAAATTTGAAGAAACATGGGTAAATGAAGGAATTTATGAATATACAATACAAGAAACAGTAGTCCCAGGAGCACAATATGTAAATATGCTAGAAGGATACTTAGTAAAAGTAAGAGTGAAAGTAAATGGAAATGGAAGTTTACAAATAGTAGACAAATATGACCAAGTATCACCTGGAAAATTCTATATAGTAACAAAATCTGGAGATGAGGTAGATAGTGAAACTTATGCAAAACTAAAAGACTATGTATATATTAGTATACAAGATAATGACCTAAAAGCAAGTTTAGGAGTAAGAGTAGAAAATACTGTAAGATATAAAATAATGGTAGAAAAAGAAGATACAGATGGTAACAAAATACCAGGAACATGGTTATCTGTAGATAGTGATTTTAGTGGAATGCATGATGGTCAAAAAGCTTTAACAGATGAAAATGGAAAAGTAGAATTTACAGAAAATGGAGTGCGCCAAGGAACTTACACATATAAAATAAAAGAAGTAAGACCAGCAAATGAAAGATATGTTAATATATTAGAAGGATACTATATTAAAGTAGATTTAGATGTTAAATCAGATGGAGTAATTAGAACCTTAGATGATGAAGGAAATAAGAAAATAGATTATTACAAAATCTACAAATCTAATGCAGATGGAACATCTACATTAATGACAAAAGAAAACTCTAAAATATATGATTATGTAAGTGTTAAAGTAGAACCTGGAGAAGATTCAGTATACACATTAAAAGTAAAAATAAAAAATCCAGTAACATTTAAGGTAGAAGTAAATAAAGTAGATTC
>ENA-ORMR01001378-ORMR01001378.1-human-gut-metagenome-genome-assembly--contig:-NODE-1378-length-18952-cov-7.782558_pt1 | contig 18952 bp, 18 predicted proteins | sample MGYA00242107_ERZ509003 | MGnify/ENA primary metagenome ERZ509003 (study PRJEB26280, sample SAMEA2338699) | human gut metagenome | biome: human gut; feature: human-associated habitat; material: faeces... | reverse complement strand
ATAAAACTACTTGTAACAACGTCAATAGCAATTACAAAGATAGCAACTAAAATCCAAATAATTACCTCAACCATTTCTCTTCCCCCTTTCAACTTTATTTTAAAACACTAACAAGATTACTTATTAGTATTTATATACTTTTATTTTTTAACTCAGAATATCTATATATTTTTAGTAACTTTATTAATTTCAGGTTTAATGATCTTATTACTTATAATATCTAGTAATCAAATAAAAGAAGAAAATATTAAAATTGATTTTGCACAATCTGTTTTATACAATCTAATATGTGAATTTGATAATTATTATAATTTTTTGAAAAAGAATATACCGAGAATCAATAATGTCTATAACAAGATGGCATTAAATGATATTTTTAAATTTAATGATACAACAGCTAATATTCTTTTTCAAAACCAAATAATTACTTTAGATGATTTAATGAATTGCTCGGAATATTTTATATTACTAATATTTTCTTTACAAATTCCAAATTTAATAAACGTCATAAATGAATGTACAAGATCAACTATAGAGGTTATCAATAATGCATTTGTAAAAATAAATTCAAAATCATTTGATATTCTTGTAAAGAGAAATGGATATATTTCTAATAACAAACTTGCTTTAGAGGAAATTGGAGCAGAATATGGTTTAACGAGAGAAAGAATAAGACAAATTGAAGCAAAAACATTACAAAAAATAAGAAAAAATGCAATTGAAATTGAGCATATTTTAAAAGCAATATTCCATAATGAGACTAATAACCAAACCAAATATATTACAAAGTCACAAATAATTCAAAAATATGATTCTGATATAGCTAACAAGATTCTTTTATTATACGAATATGGTAATTTACCAATAATGTATTGTTCAAAATATAATGTTATTTATGACAGTACAATTAACAATATAGATGAAATGATTAATGATATTATAAAAGATATCGGTATTGTTGCTGATTATTATGAAACAGCAGATGCTGATGACTTTTTGCTATCAATTTTAGAAAGTCACTATAAGAAAATTAGTAATAATTTATATATAAAGAAAGGTTATAACACTAGGGATTTATATTTAGATATTGTGGAAAAAAATTTTCAAAATGGTTATAGAGTTGGTGAAGATAAAGATTACAATAAATTAGTTGAAATAGCAAAAGATAAATATAGAATTGATGAGGAAATACCATCAAGACATTCGATAGAAGCGATGATTGGTAGGAGTAATTTTATTCAAATAAATAGAGGTACATATTTGTCAGAAAAATATTGCGTTGAATTACCAGAAGAATTAGTGGATAAGATTTTAAACTATATATCTGAAAATAATTTTGTGTATTATAGAAGTATATACGAAAAGTTTAATAGAGAATTATTAAAACTTGGCGTTGACAATCACTATTATTTAAAAGGGTGTATTGATAAAAAATTAACAGATGATATGATTTCTAAAAGAGATTATATTGTTAATGGAAGTAAAGATATTTCACCTGTTAATGAACTAGTAAATTTAATGAAATCATTTGATTATGAATTTACATTAAATGATTTAAAATTAAAATTTCCAGGAGTAAAGGATTATACGCTTTACAATATTTTATATAATGAAATAGATAATGGCTTAGTTTTTATTTCTTCATATGAATTTGTGTATTTGTCTAAATTAAATATAAATGATAAAACAAAAGTAGAGTTAAAAGAATTTATAGATAATCAATTTAGTTTATTAAATTCTCATTTGTTATCATCAAAAAAAATATATGCTAGATTATTATTAACAAATAAGGAATTATATAAAAAATTGAATCTTAAAAATGGACATTTTCAATTGTTTTCTATGATGAAGGTAATGTATTCAGAATATTATTATCATAGACCTTTTATAAGTAACGAGGATACATCTATTAATACTAATTATACTGTTATTAGAAGTTACATTGAAAAATATGAAAAGTTTAATATAAAAACAATTCAAGATTATCAAAGAAAAATGAATATTACCGGTATATATAATTATTTGCAATTTATGGAAGATATGAGTGATGATTATGTTCAAATTGATATTAGTACAATGTTAAAAAAAGATAAGTTGAATATTTGTTCAAGTGAATTAGAAAATATTAAAAAATCAGTTGATTTAATTTTGAATAATTTTGGAGTTATAAATACAGAAAAATTTAAAGGATATTCTCTACTTCCTAAAATTAAATATGGCTGGAACAAATATTTATTAATAGGAATATTGAGAACGTTTTATTCTGATGATTATGAAATAATTAATACAGGAAATAAATATTCAAATACTGATTTTGAAGTAAGGAGGTTAAATCATGTTTGATAAAGAAAAAATGTGGAGATTCCCAGGAAATAATTATCTTCAAGAACAAGGAATAGATACACCGGATATGGAAACGTTTGCCCAAGATCCAATAGCATCACTTGCTAGAGAGTCATGTCAAAATTCAATTGATGCAAGAATAGCTGGAGAAACGGCAAGAATTGAATTTAAAACTTTTGATATACTGAGGAATGAAATTCCAGGTGTAGATAGGATAGAAAAGGAAATTAATTCATGTCTTGATTATAGAAAAAACAATTCAAAGTTATATCAAACACTTTCTAATATGAAGAACAATTTAAATAATAGTATTATACATTGTATTAGAGTAAGTGACTTTAATACTGTTGGATTAAAAGGCATAAATGATTTAGAAGATAGTCCATTCTACCTTCTAACACGAGGTACTGGAATAAGTGATAAGAATGGTTCGAAAGGTGGATCAAAAGGTATAGGTAAGTTTGCTTCTTTTGTTGCTAGTTCATTTAATACAGTTTTTTATTCAACATTAAATATGGATGGCGAAAAAGGATATATAGGTATATGCAAATTATGTTCTACAAGAATGGAAGGTACTGATGAAAAAACACAGGGAACGGGTTATTTTGGAATTGATAATAAAAATATGCCTATACTTGAAGATTTTAATTTAGATAAGTCTTATAAAAGAGAAACAACAGGTACGGACATTTATATATTAGGGTTTAGAAAAAATAATAATTGGAAAAAAGAACTCATAACAAAAATATTAGATAGTTTTATGTGTGCTATATATTATGAAGATCTTGAGATTGTAGTTGATGATTTAACAATTAATAAGAATAATTTAGGCGAATTAATTGAAAATGATGATTATATCTTAAAAAGAAGTTACAATAATATTAAATCACAATATATATTATTAACTGATCCCGACGTATTTAAAAATACATTAGAAATAGAAGATTATGGTAAAGTTGATATTTTGCTAAAGGGCTTTAGTAAGGAAGAATCTGATTTGGCAACTAACGAATGTGTAATGATAAGATATCCATATATGAAAATAAAAACTTTACCAAGAATATCAAATGTTCCATGTTCAGCAATGTGTATTATAGGTGATAACACTTTAAATTCATTATTAAGAGATATTGAAAATCCACAACATACAAATTGGGAAATTAATAGAATTGATGATGATGATTTGAAAAGTGAGTTACGCCATATATTAAAGACTTTAAATGATTCAATTATTAATTATGTATATGATAAACTATCAACAAGTAGAATAAAAGAAACTGATGTAGAAGGTGCTAGTGAATACTTACCAGGTATAGATGATAGTAATATTGGAACTGGAGAAGCAGATGCCATAATAGAAAAACCCAAAATTGTTAAAAAAGTAAAAAATAAGGTTAAAGATAAAATTGGAATTAAACCAGATGATGAAGGCAATTCTCTTTTACCGGGATTAGGTGATCATAAAGAAGATGGTGAAGGTTCACCAATTCCAAGTGGTAGTAATAATTCATCAGGTGGTGATACGCATGATTCTAATAATGAAATTGGGTATACAAATGAAGATTCTGATAAAGAAATAATGATACTTGCACAATTGAGTGGTATGCAATACAGATTGTTTGTTCCTGATAAAAAATCTGGAAAATTGATAATTTCTTTTGAATCTTTATATACTGAAAATAATTGTGAATTAGAGTTAAAATATTTGGATGATTCTAATACTAGATATAACATTAATATAAGTGGTTGTAGAGTAAATGGTATACCGTTAGATATTGTGGACGGCAAATTAAAAAATATAAAAATAGAGGAAGGTAAGAAGTATAGAATAGAACTTGATACTGATTTAAGAGAATTGTATACTTTTGAGGTGAAAATGTATGCGAATAGGTAAAAAATTATTTCCATATCCTACAATTAATAATTCAAAAAATGCTAGTTGCTTTCAAAATTCAAATTTCGCATTAATATATGATGATGTAGAAGATGATAATAACTTAGTATTAAAAAATGCTCATATAGAATTAGATAATCAAACACTGATTGAATTATTTGAACAAGGAAAAATCGATGCTACTGTAATAGTTGAATGTTCTTCAACAATTTTCAGGAAAAGTTTTAAAATTTCAAGAATTCCAAAAGACATAATTGTACCAGTAATGAATTTAAGAGATCAGGTAGTTATTTCATGTTTTGTTTATGCTACAGAAGATTTTTCTTACATAAGTGATGATTTTTTAGAAGATTATCAAGGCTATACTTTTAATATTGAAAAATATGATATTCTAGCAATAGATGACGGTTTTACAACAAAAATTGAATATGATGAAAGTAAAGATAAAAAGGTTTCATCAATATTTTCGATAATAAAGGATGAATTTATTAGTAATAATGTGATGAAAATTGAACCTACTAGTAAAAAAATAGTCATTCATTTGCCAGAGGAACAATTTGGATGTTATGAAAATATGAAAAATAATGATAATTATCAAGAAATATTTTTTTCAATTTTAACAATACCAGCATTAATTGCTTGTTTACAAAGTATTCAAGATCAAATGTTATATGGTGAAGTTACTTTGGATAATATACATATCGATTATAGTTGGTTTAGCTCAATTGAATATGCTTATAAAAATCAATTTAACGAAGATTTAGATGAAAATAAATTTAAAAAGTTAAATGTAGTAGAATTATCTCAGCAATTAATGAATTATGCTAGTGTAACAGCTATAAGTGATTTATTTAAACAGGAATTTAGTAAATTGGTAAGGGGGGATAATGATAATGAATAATAAAATTAATATTGAATTTATGACAGATGAAGCACTAGCAACATTGAAATCTAATAGCTTAACTGCTAATAATTATCTAAAAACAGAAAAAAATAATTCTGAATGGATAAAAAAGATGTATAGTGGAAAACTATATGAACCAATGAAACAAAAAATAAATGATTTTGAATTAAAAGTTAGCTTAAACGGTAATTATGACGAAGTTGATTTTGATAATTCTATAATTTTATATGAATCATTAAAAGAACTACCTTTATATATACTTACTGATGAGAGATTCTGGGCTTGGATTAATTTTGAAAAAGGATACAAAGCAGCAATTCAAGCTATGCCTGTAAAGTCAGATTCTACATTTTTAAACCACTGGGTATTTGGTCAAAGTAATAGAAGAAGTATATTTTTTGGAGTACTATCAAGATGTTATTTTAGAGTTGCACTTACAGTAGATGAAAGATTAGATGACAAATATGAATTGACAAGATTTGTTATTGAAAATCCTGAAAGATTTAGAAATCTTACTTGGCGCTCAAGTTCTAGTGAAAAGCATATTGTATTAGGTATAATAAAAGCAGAAAAAGATATATACGACAAATATGGAAATAAAGTAAAAAATAGTATTTACAAAGAAATAGCTAAAGATATATCTTTATACGCAAGCGTGAGATTAATTGATGTAGTATCTGAGGAAGATATTTATAAATTTGTATATGATAAAATGGAAAAATATATTCAAGAGTTATAATATTTGTAAAAACAAAATATATGTTTGATAATGGAGTATACTGCGTCTTAACTACGGAGTGTATTCTTTTTTGTTAATATAAATATGATGGTATAGTTTAACGGCTACATAAAATGAATTTATACTTGTAATCCTCCTCAATCAGAGCTAACATACAACACAAGGAATCGATTTTTATCTGATATTTTTAAAAGATGATGCTCATCGCCCTACCTTCCCCAAAGTCGAACCACTCTAACGATATTCAATACATTGTTTTTTCCCACTGTTTTACTTCAATGTATAGGCTAATATTTCTTTTTATAGTACAATAGTAACAAAAAGGTGTATTTTATGAGAACAAACCAAAATAAAAGATTCATACGAAAAATTCTGAAAACAAAAACAATTGAAGAATTCCGAGATGTGATCGATGATATAAATCCTGGATTGTTGTTATATATTGATTTATGGGATCCTCAGCTATTACAACAAATATTAAAAAAATTTAATATAACAAAAGAAGAATTTGAAAACTATGTAATGGCTCCATTATCGCCCATTGATGATTTTAATCATTATGAAAGTTAATGAAAACTATTGTTTTAAGCGAGGTGATTTATATGCTATATCCATCAAACTATAAAAGGAAAAAAATGTCTTTTGCAAAAAGATGTTCATTTGATTTTTCCCCAGTGATTCAAGAGCGTGGGAAAATGTATTTTTTACAAAAGAAAATTACTTCATGTTATAAAAATAAAAATGAATATTATGCAACTGTAAAAGGTAGTAATCATAATCAATATCATGTATCTATTTATGTTCTTTATAATGCATATCATGATATTGAATCTATAAAATATGAATGTGATTGTCCATGTGAATTTCCATGTAAACATATTTATGCAGTATTGTTAGCAATTGATCATAAACAATATCAAAAGCCTAAATTAAAACCAGAAATAAACCCTAAACAAATATCTTTAAAAAAATTGATACATAAAATACCACCAAAAATATTAAAAAAATATTTATTACAATATATGGAAGAACATACATTGGAATTAGATGAAGAAACAATCAAAAAACATTTTATTGAATATCTTCCCAAGGAAACATATGAATTTTATTATAATCGTTTGTATAACATATATATTTTAAGCAAAGATCCAACACAAGAAATACAAAATAATTTGAATCAGATAAAAGAATATATGAATCATTTAGATTATGTACAATCATTTATAATTTTAAAGGCAATTATATGTAGTATGGTGGATACCAATCATTTAACAGATGATGATTTTGTAATTGATTTATTATTAAAACTCAGAATGTATTTAAGAATTATTATAAGAAAAGCAGATGCAAAACGAAAAGAAACGATGATAGTGCCTTGGATAAAAGAATTAGAAAGACATAATTTTTATCATCATATATATTTGGAAGATGTATTTTCAGATATTAAAATTGATGGATAAAATAACTCAAAATTTAATTTATAAAACTGTTTAATGTATTTCATGAACAGTTTTTTTCTTTTTGATAAATCATGCTATAATAAATACGGTGATATATATGTCTGATGTATTAATTATTGGAGGTGGCCCATCTGGCTTTACAACGGCCATTTACGCCGCCAAAAAGGGTTATCGTGTAACAATACTAGAGAAAAACAAAAACTGCCTAAAAAAGCTTCTTATTACAGGAAATGGGCATTGTAATTATTGGAATGAAGATCAAAACAATATTCATTACCATACAACCAATAAATCCATGCTTTCTTCTATACTTCCTGATTCTCTCAAAGAAGAAGCGCTCAACTTCATTCATTCCATGGGAATCGTTCCAAGAATCAAAAATGGATACTATTATCCCTATTCTAACCAAGCTACAAGTATGAAAGAAGCCTTACTTACAGAAACAAATCGATTAGGGGTTGAAATTCAAACGGAAGAAAATGTGATAAAAATTGAAAAAACAAACGATTTATTTTATGTAACAACAGAAACTAATACGTATCAAGCACCATATCTCGTTCTGGCAACTGGTTCTAAAGCATATCCAAAGACTGGTTCAGATGGTTCAGGTTATCTACTTTCACAAATGCTTGGTCATACCATCATCGCACCTCATCCTTCTTTAGTACAATTAGAAGGTTCTGAAAAATATGCTAAAGATTGGAATGGAGTTCGTGCTGATATAAAAGTATCTCTTTATGAAAATCATAAAAAAATCAAAGAAGAAACGGGTGAAATTCAATTAACAGAATATGGTGTGAGTGGTATTTGTATTTTTAATTTAAGTCGTGAAATTGCGATTCATAAAGATGAATTAAACTATGATATTAAAATTAACTTTACTCCATGGGTTAATACTAAAGAAGAATTAGATACTTGGTTCCAAGATAGAGAAAAAACTTTAAAAGGAAGAACCTTTGAACAAATGTTAGAAGGGTTCTTAAATTATAAAATTATCCATGTCATTGCCAAAAGAATGTATATTACGCCTCAATATGCATGGCATCAGATGACACAAAATAGAAAAATAGAACTATATCAATGGTTATTAAGTTATCCCATTCGTATAATTAATACAAAGTCGTTTGATCAAGCACAAGTGTGTAGTGGTGGTGTTGATTTAAATGAAGTGAATTTGGAAACATTTGAATCCAAAAAGGTAAAAGGATTATACTTTGTAGGCGAACTTTTAGATGTTGATGGTGATTGTGGTGGATATAATTTAGGATTTGCTTGGATGAGTGGTATTAAAGTAGGAAAACATATAGGAGAATGAAATGATTCGAGTAAGACAAGTAAAAATATTAGTAGAACAAGATTCCATCTCTAAGCAAAAGAGTCAGATTGCTAAAAAACTGCGCATCAAAGAATCAGAGATTCAACACCTTCAAGTTCACAAGCAATCTCTAGATGCTCGTAAAAAAGACAGCATTTACTATGTTTATGAATTTGATGTAGCTATTGCGAATGAAGATAAAATTTTGGCTAAGAATCATACCAATGATATTTTAAAAACACCAGATGAAACTTATCAACTCCCTAATATGGGAACAGAACCACTCACTACTCGTCCTGTCATTATTGGTAGTGGTCCTGCTGGTTTATTTGCCGGCTATATTTTAGCACAAGCAGGATATAGACCACTGATGATAGAACGTGGAGAAGCCATTGCAGATCGCCAAAAAACTGTAGAAAATTTCTGGAATACAGGGCAACTAAATCCAGAGTCCAATGTTCAATTTGGTGAAGGTGGTGCAGGTACATTCTCAGATGGTAAATTAAATACCTTAGTCAAAGATAAAATGGGACGCGGTCGTAAAGTGTTTGAAACATTCGTAAAGTATGGTGCTCCTAAAGAAATCTTATATTTACAAAAGCCACATATCGGAACCGATCTTTTAAGTAAAGTTATTACAAATATGAGAAATGACATGATTCAAATGGGCGCAGAATTTCATTATAGTACCTGTTTCACAAATATGTCTATCAAAGACTATCACATTCAAGAAATTGAGTTAAATCATAACCAAAAGATACCGTGTCAAACTCTTGTTTTAGCGCTCGGTCACAGTGCTAGAGATACTTTTTCTATGTTATTAGAACAAGGAGTTCAAATGGAAGCTAAACCATTTGCCCTAGGACTTCGTGTCCAACACCCACAAGATATGATTAATCTGTCACAGTATGGAGAAAAGTATGCGAAAACTTTATCTCCAGCTAGTTATAAGTTAACCTATACGACAAAAAGTGGTAGAGGTGTTTATTCTTTCTGTATGTGCCCTGGAGGGTATGTTGTCAACGCATCAAGTGAACCTCACCATCTAGCAATCAATGGAATGAGTAATCATAGTCGTGATGGAAAGAATGCTAATAGTGCGATTGTCGTTACAGTAACTCCGGATGATTTTGGAAAAGAACCTTTATCTGGTATAGAATTTCAAAGAAAACTAGAGAAAAAAGCATTTCAGATAGGACAAGGTAGTATTCCGGTTCAACTGTGGAAAGATTTCAAGGAAAACCAAGTATCTACTACATTTGTCAATGTGACACCACAAATAAAAGGAGCGTATAGGTTTGGTAATTTAAGACAATTATTACCTGAATCACTATCCAATTCTTTATTAGAAGCAATCCCAGAATTTGGAAAAAAGATTCATGGATTTGACCGTGAAGATTTCATTTTAGCTGGAATCGAAAGTAGAACATCCTCTCCTGTTCGTATGAATCGTGATGAAAATTTAGAGTCGAATATAAAAGGTATTTATCCATGTGGTGAAGGTGCCGGATATGCCGGTGGAATTACGACAGCTGCGATAGATGGTATTAAAGTTGCAGAAGAAATTATTAAAAAGTACAAAAAATTCTAAGTTAATACTTAGAATCTTTTTTAATTTAACACATAAATTCCAATATTTAAGTAAGTTGCAAACACAACCCATAATAAATATGGAATCAATAAATAAGCTGATAGTTTCCTATATTGATAAAACTGATAGATTAATATAACAATGAGTAATAACAACATAATAATCCAAATGATAGAGAATAGTCTCATTTTCCATACAAAGAAAATAATCGACCATAAAGCGTTAAAGAATAATTGGATATAATAAATAACTCTTGTTTTTAAATCATCACTTGTCTTACGAAATAAAAAGTAGGCAATCCCTATCAATAAATACAAAATAGTCCATGCGATAGGAAAGATAATACTAGGTGGTGCGAGAGGTGGTTGTACTAAATCTTGATAGTCTATAGAATTAGAGATGAAAATTCCTACAATTCCTCCAAGTAGTAATGGGAAGAAAATCCAAAATGCATATTTTAATTTTTCTTTCATAATATCCTCCTAATTTAGGATATCCATTTCATGGAATAATATGAATTATCTTGTGGAAAGATTTCAAAGTATGGTATACTGAATGTAGAAAAGGTAGGTGCATCTATTTGAAGATATTAGTTACTGGAGGAACAGGATATATTGGTTCTCATACAGTAGTAGAATTATTAAATGCAGATTATGATGTTGTAGTAATAGACAACTTTTCAAATTCAAAACCAGAAGTAATTGATAATATTAAGAAAATTACTGGAAAAGATTTTACATTTTACGAAGGAGATGCTTGTGATAAAGAATTTCTTCGTAAAGTATTCACAGAAAATGAGATTGATGCAGTCATTCATTTTGCTGGATATAAAGCAGTTGGTGAGTCTGTAAAGAAACCGTTGATGTATTATCACAACAATTTATTTTCAACCATTAATTTGTTAGAAGTTATGGATGAGGTGGGATGTAGAAGATTTGTTTTCTCTTCTAGTGCGACAGTATATGGAAGTCCTAAATCACTTCCAATTCGTGAAGATTTTCCACTTTCAACAACAAATCCATACGGAAGTACTAAATTAATGATTGAAGATATGTTAAGAGATTTAAGTGTATCTAATCCCGATTGGAGTATTGCGATTTTAAGATACTTTAATCCAATTGGAGCTCATGAAAGTGGTTTGATTGGAGAAAATCCTAATGGTATTCCAAATAATTTAATGCCATATATTGTCAAAGTAGCAACTGGAGAATTAGAGATTTTAAGTGTCTTTGGGGATGATTATGATACACCAGATGGAACTGGAGTACGTGATTATATTCATGTTGTAGATCTTGCTAAAGGGCATTTAAAAGCAATTGATAAAGTGATGAGTGAAAAAGGAATTGATGCATATAACTTAGGTACAGGAATTGGTTATAGTGTCTTAGATATTGTTCATGCTTTTGAGAAAGCAAATGATATTAAAGTAAATTATAAAATAGTAGAAAGAAGACCAGGTGATATTGCTGCTTGCTATGCAGATCCTAGTTATGCGCTAGAAAAACTTGGTTGGAAAGCTGAAAAAAACTTAGAAGATATGTGTAGAGATTCATATCATTATGTAAAAACAGTTCAAGAAAACAACAAATAAATTGCATCACGCAATTTTTTTGTTAAGGGGTGTGAGAATATGGAATTTGATTTTAATACTTATGTTAAGAAACTGGTAAAAAAAGAAGAAATGAATGAATATTCCAAAGAATTAGATTCAATTAAAGAGAAGTTTTACCGTGGTTTGAACGAATTATGTTGGTATGATATGAATAAGTATGTGGATAATAAAGAATTGAAGAAAATGATGAATCTAGCATTAGAATTAAGAAGAATTAGTGATGTTATTTTGATTATTGGAATTGGTGGTTCTTCGATGGGAGCTCAGGCACTAATTCAAGCAATGTCTTCATACTTTAAAAAATCAAGACCAGAGATTATTTTTGTGGGTACTGATTTATCTAGTGAATATTTAATCGATTTACAACATTACTTAAAAGAGAAAGATGTTAGTATTAACGTTATTTCTAAATCAGGAAATACGATGGAAGTATTGACTGTTTTTGAGTTGTTTCAGAGTTGGATGTATAAAAAGTATAGTGATGAAGAAGTAAGACGTAGAATTGTTGTAACAACGAGTTCTTATGATGGGAAATTAGCTTATTATGCGACAAAACATGAGTATCATAAATTTCATATTCCAAATGTGATTAGTGGCAGATATTCTATTTTAACTCCTGCTACTTTATTCCCAATGGTTTTAGCAGGATTAGATATTATTTCTTTTTTAAAGGGAGCCAAAGAAGGAAGAATGTATTTGAATCAAGCAGGAATATATGCGATGTTAAGACGTATATTCTTTGATCAGGGAAAAGTGATAGAAGGATTTGCAATTTATGAGCCTAAATTATCGAAGTTTGTAGAGTGGACAAAGCAAGTTTTTGCAGAATCTGAGGGAAAGGATCATAAGGGAATTCTGCCCATTAAATTGATTTATACAAGGGATTTGCACTCTTTAGGACAGTTTATTCAAGAAGGGAATCCAATTGTCTTTGAAACAGTGATTTCAATCGATAGAACAAGAACATTTAAAGTGGATAAGTATCAAGAAACATTAAGTAATATCAATCATACTGTTGAGAAAAGCGTATGCCAAGCGCACTTAGATGGGGGTTGTCCCACATTAATTATTAAGATTGGGGGACTTGACGAACACAGCTTTGGAGAACTTGCCATGTTTTTCATGATGAGTGCTGCTATGAGTTCATACTTGTTCCACGTGAACCCATTTGATCAACCAGGAGTAACAAAATATAAAGAAATAGTTGGTCAAAGTTTAAGAAATTTATAAAAGTCGAAATGACTTTTTCTTTTTCTTATGAAAAGGATTGTAATTCTGTTCAATTTATGATATTCTATACAGAAAAATGAGTAAAAGTTCCATTGCAAGAAATGTAATTGTTTGCGGTAAAATAGCTGGTATGCTATAATGGAAAAGAAATTAGGAGGGTTTGCTATGTTGGATGAAGTAACAAAAACACAAGAAGATTTTTCCAGTTCCATCGTTACAGCAGAAGCAGTATTAAATATAGCTTATGCATTAGAAGAAGAATATCAAAAAATGATGAAACTGTTTGAAGAAGAAGAAACACAAAATAAAAAATTAAAACCTGAATATCAAGAATATAAATATAAAAAAGGATTTACAAGACTATCATTTGTTTTCTATTATAATGATAAACATTCAAGAGAAGAAGTTGATTCATATGAAACAATGTATAAATTATATCAAAAAGGAAAACTAGAAAATGTATCTAACATTTTGATGGTTTGTAATTTAGATTATTCTAGTATGAAAGGAAAAAGTCTTCAAAGCCGTAAACGTTTTGAAAACAAAATTGAAATTATTTTTAAACCATATGATATTAAATTAATTAAAACTACAAATACAAAAGAACCATTAATTGATAATATTTTTAAACGTCTAGTTGATGAAATGAGAAAAATGAAAGTAGAAAATACAGTATTCTGCAGTAATAAATCATTTAATAGACAAATCAGAAAAGAAAATGCCCAAACAATTCGTAAAGAAACAGGACAAACAAATGTCAAAAATCAAGAATTAGAAGAGAAAAAACAATTAAAAAGAATTGTTACAGCAATGGTAAATGCTACCAAAGAAGAATGGACAACAATTCAATTAAAAGCTACAAAAGAGGCAAATAGTGTAGATTTAAAAATGGCTATTTGGAAAAAAGATGGTAAATTAATGAGTCATCAAAGTTTAGATGCAACATCTTTAAATAACATAAAAAATGAAGTAATAAAATTAATTCAATTGACAAGCAAAGAACAAACAAAGAAATGGGATACATTAAATATGATTGTAAAAGAAAATGGTCAAGTTGGATTTGAATATGGTTATAATGACAAATAAAAAAGAAACAATGTAAATTATTGTTTCTTTTTGTTTTTTCTTTTCTTTTTTTCTTCTTTTACAGGTTGAAATAGTTTATCTAAATAGAATGCAGTAATCAAGAAATCAATAGCGATGACAATGAAATATCCACCAGCAAACATTGTCCAAAGTGCAAATCCTTTGAATGGTTTTAAAATTAAAATAATACCTAAAGCAAATTTAATTAAACAGTCTACAAGATCCCATCCCCATGGTAATTTTAAATTAGATTTTTGAATAACAACATTTAATTTTAATGTCGCACTTGATATAACCCATACACCAACAATAATACCAAACACTGTTTGTGATAAGTTAGGACGGAATAGTAATAAAATTGCTAAAGCAAGATGTACAATTCCTTGTGTTAAATTAAAACTAGGAATTAAGATTCTATCTTTAGAAAAAACTGAATATGCAATTTGTTCGATTCCTAGCACTAGAAATAGAATTCCCAAAATTAATTCAAGACTATGTAAAAAAGTTTGTGGAAAAATTAGTAATAGTAATCCGATAATCAATAATATAATCGCACTTATAATTGGCATATATGAAATCTTAAATTTTTTAATACTCATAAACATTCCTCTTTCTTATAATACTATTTTAACATATCTTGTTTCTTATGAAACACAAAAGCATGAAATTTTCTTATAAACATAATTAGTGTATCATTCTAAAATAGTAAATGCAACTGCTTTTTTTGTCATGTTTTGAAAAGTTTTCCACAGGAAAAAATTTTTTACATTTTTTGTATCATTTTGTACTCTTAAAAAAACCATAATTTAGAAAAATATTCATAGTATTTCTTAGGAGGACATGCCATGATAGAAAAAATAGAATTTGCAGGATTGAATGAAAAACAAGTACAAAAATCTAGAGAAAAACATGGGAGTAATCAAATTACTGCACAGAAAAAAGATAGTTTCTTTAGTTTATTGTTACAATCTCTAGGAGATCCAATTATCAAAATATTATTAATCGCATTAGGAATTAAAACAGTCTTTTTAATGAAAAATTTTGATTGGTATGAAACCGTAGGAATTGTCATTGCTATTTTTTTGGCTTCCTTTATATCTACTATTTCAGAATATGGGAGTGAAAAAGCATTTGAAAAATTACAGGAAGATTCTTCTAAACTAAAATGTCGAGTCAAAAGAAATGGTAAAAAAATAGAAATACCAATTGATGAAATTGTTGTAGGAGACATTGTATTATTAGAGGCAGGAGATAAAATACCTGCAGATGGAAATATGATTTCTGGAGAAATTACAGTTGATGAATCTTCGTTAAATGGAGAAACAAAAGAAGCAAAGAAAAAAGCCATAGAATTTGCAGGACAAGAAATAACAGAACAAAATAAAGTATATCGTGGAACAGTAGTATATTCTAAAAGTGGAATGATGCAAGTAACAAAAGTGGGTGATCAGACATTTTATGGTGCTCTAGCGAGAGAAGTTCAAGAAAAGCAACCGGAAAGTCCATTAAAAATAAGATTGAGAGGACTAGCTACTGTTATTAGTAGAATTGGATATGTGGGTGCAGTATTAGTTAGTATTTCTTATTTATTTTCGGTCATTGTTATTGATAATCAATTTCAAATTAGTAAAATTGTGGAAACAATTACCAATTTTCCAGTTATCAGTGGTCATATTCTTTATGCATTGACATTAAGTGTAACAATTATAGTCGTAGCAGTACCAGAAGGTCTCCCTATGATGATTACACTCGTATTATCATCCAATATGAAACGAATGTTAAAAAACAATGTTTTAGTTAGAAAGTTAGTGGGAATTGAAACGGCAGGAAATCTTAATATTTTATTTACTGACAAGACGGGAACTTTAACAAAAGGGCAGTTAGAAGTAATTTGTTTAATGGATGGTAGATTCAATGAATACCACTCATTAGGAGAATTAAATGCAATTCCAGTTTATCAATCTATTGTAAAAGATTCTTTATATTACAATAATGCAAGTAGTTATGATGAGCAAAAACAAGAAATCATAGGTGGAAATATAACAGACCGGGCACTATTAAAATTTGTAATTGGAAGTTTTCCACAGGATAAAAAAATTATTCATAGTATTCCTTTTGATAGTAAGAACAAATATTCATTAACTTCTATTTCAGATGGTATTCATATCATGAACTTAGTGAAAGGAGCACCAGAAAAGATTATTCCTCAATGTCATCAGTATTATGATGAAAATGGTAAAAAGAAAAGAATTACATCGACAATGCAATATTTACAAAAAGTCAATCAAGTTGCTTGCCATGGGATTCGTGTACTAGCACTTGCAACATCAGATCATAGAGAAAAAATTACATCGCATTCAAATTTAACATTTGTTGGTATCCTACTCATTAAAGATGAAGTTCGTGAAGAAGCCAAAGAAGGGATTGAATTAGTTCAGAAAGCTCATATTCAAACAGTCATGATTACAGGAGATAACAAAGAAACTGCAACCAATATAGCAAAAGAAGTAGGCTTGATTCAAAGTCACAATGACCTCGTTATTACCAGTAGTGAATTAAATCAAAAAAGTGATGATGAAGTAAAACAAATTTTACCGAATTTACGTGTTGTCGCAAGATCATTACCACAAGATAAAAGTAGATTAGTTAGACTAAGTCAAGAATTAAATTTAGTTGTGGGAATGACTGGAGATGGTGTAAATGATGCACCAGCTTTGAAAAAAGCAGATGTTGGATTTGCGATGGGAAGTGGAACAGAAGTATCAAAAGAAGCAAGTGATATTGTAATATTAGATGATAATTTTAAATCGATATCGCAAGCAATTCTATTTGGACGAACGATTTTTAAAAGTATTCGCAAATTTATTATTTTTCAATTAACCGTCAATATATGTGCTGTTAGTCTATCTATTATTGGTCCATTTATCGGAGTAGATACTCCTGTTACAGTGATTCAAATGTTATGGATTAATATGGTAATGGACACCTTAGCAGGAATTGCTTTCGCTTATGAGCCTCCATTATTAGAATATATGAATGAAAAGCCTAAGAAAAAGAACGAACCAATTATTAATCGATATATGAAAGATGAAATTATTTTTACCGGGGCATATTCTGCAATCTTATGTGTTATATTTTTGAAACTCCCATGGATTCATCATTTGTTTCGTAGTGGATTAAATGATAAATATTTAATGACAGCATTCTTTGGCTTATTTATTTTTATGGGGATTTTCAATAGTTTTAATGCTAGAACACATCGTTTAAATTTACTTGCTCATCTATATCAAAATCGTGTTTTTATTATTGTAATTTTATTTATTTTATTTGTACAAGTAAACTTAATTTATTTTGGCGGTTCTCTATTTAGAACATTCGGACTTACATTATATGAATTTATAGTTATGTTATTATTTGCTATGACAGTAATTCCGGTTGATTGGATGAGAAAGTTATATCTCCGTAGTAAAGGAATTATCGGTGGAGTATAAAAAAGAAGCTATTGTTGAGTCATAGCCTCTTTTTCTTCTCCCTCTTGCTCCATATGATCGATTACAACAACATTTTTTGCTTGTAACCCTTTTGCAGTATTAATTTCTTCATATTCCAAAATATCTCCGTCTTTTAATGTTTTAAATCCATCATATCGTATTTGACTATAATGTACAAATACATCCTTTCCCTCGTCATTCGTGATAAAACCAAAGCCCTTTTTATCATTGAACCATTTCAATTTTCCTATTTTCATAAATACCTCTCTTCAATTTCAGTATAGAGAAATAAAACAAAAATAAATGTTTATTGTTTAAAAGGCGTGAAAATATGCTCGAATGAATAAAAACGAATATCTAACAGTTAACATTTGTCATAATAAACTCGATTTTTAACATTTGAACAGGATTAAAAAATTAAAAAAAATGTTTTGATAAGATGTTACTGGTGAAGGTAGTATGAAGAAAGTTGTAATGAATCATTGTATGAATTTTGTTAGAAAATATAATCCTGATAAGACTGAAAGTGAGTTTGAAATTATTCAGTATGGATTAGAGGGATTATATTTAACAATCTCAAAATTAGTGATTATTTTATTTCTTTCTATTTTATTAGGAATGTGGAAAGAAGTAATTATCTTTCTATTGATATATAACATTATCAGAACACCATCTTTTGGATTACATGCGACAAAAAGTTGGATCTGTTTATTATCATCGACATGTATTTTTATTGGAGTACCTTTCATATGTATGCATTTAGTATTGCCAATCTATGTCAAAACAGTAATCAGTATCATTTGTATTGGATTTATGTTTAAAAACGCACCTGCAGATACGCATAAAAGACCAATTGTTAGTAAAAAAAGAAGACACATATATAAATTGATCTCTACAATTGTAGCAATTGTAATGGTAATTGTCGCGGTTGTAACAGAAAATCAATTTATTTCAAATTCATTGATTTTTGCATTGGTGGTACAAAATTTTATGATTTCACCAACTGTGTATCATATTTTCAAACTACCATATGCAAATTATAAAAATTATGTGGTAGATATCGCTTAGATATTTATCAAAATATAATGTGAAGGAGGTTGTGTATTATGATGGTTAAAATTGCAAAAGTATTAGCTGCAGCAGGAGCAGTACTTGCTACAGTAGGTTCACAAGCATGCTTTTTTGTAATCATGGATGAACCAAATTGTCCAAAGTCATTAATCAAATAAAAGGATCAAAACATTAAAGTTTTAATCCTTTTATTTTTAACTTCTGAAATAAAATCTT
>ENA-ORMR01001377-ORMR01001377.1-human-gut-metagenome-genome-assembly--contig:-NODE-1377-length-18960-cov-3.067707_pt1 | contig 18960 bp, 15 predicted proteins | sample MGYA00242107_ERZ509003 | MGnify/ENA primary metagenome ERZ509003 (study PRJEB26280, sample SAMEA2338699) | human gut metagenome | biome: human gut; feature: human-associated habitat; material: faeces... | reverse complement strand
CCCTCAATGGTAAAATTCCCGGTTGAGTCCTTTCCTGCCTGTACATAAACATGGCCCTCTACAAACCTTGCCACGCTTTGTGCCCCGTTGGTGTTCAATCTGGTCAGTCCGCTGACGATACCTGCCACCCGGAGCGTCTGTTCATTTCCAATCAAAACAGCACCGCAGGATTCTCCTGACTGGGCCGCTGCCCCTGCAAAATCTCCTGTCACCACCGGATCCCCCGTCATGACACGAAAATCCAGTACCGCATTTTTCTCTACTGTCACATTGCCTGCTTCAAATGTACTGTCCTTGGGAATGATCACTCTGGCCCCCTTTTCCAGTACTAATTCATCTACACCGTCAAGATCGATTGTATCGCTATATACATCCTCCTGGATCGTAACAGACAACTTTCCTGTGTGACCGGCTGTACCGGTTCCGGTGTTGCCTGTCTGCCGTCAAACTCCAATTCTTTCAGAAGATTGATGGCATCCATATTCATACGGAACTTTGCTTTTGCACCACCTTCGCCCAAGTGGTCGTCGGTGATTTGGAAGTTGTGAAGCTCCGGCTTCGGTTCTGCGGTGGGCGGCTCTGCAGGCAGCTCCGCAGTACGCTGTGCTTCGCTGATCTCCACGAGCCTACGCATAAACTCAATGGATTCGCTTCTGAAAATCGGAAAGCCCGTTTGGTTCTGGAAGGTCACGTCCTGCAGGCTGATGCTTCCGAAGTCAAGATTTACGCTATCAACGATAAATCTGCGACCGTCAATCTCATAGGTGGATTCACGAGGGACAAGGTGTTCGGCTGCAAACTCCGCATCGGTCATACGAGGTGGTTCATCGGGATGAAGAACCGCTTGTACCTTGTCACGGAGACCGGGTTCCAGCTTCAGCTCGGCATTATCAATCCAGTCGTACGCATCGTTCCAGTTTGCAAAGCTGATAGGATAGCTGTCCGTGTTGGCATAGAAAACGATAGGCTCGCCGTAATATCCAACGTTGTGCTGATACACATAGCCTGCCACATTCATAGCTTCCACAATGGTCTGCTGTTCATCGGTCAACCTTGCAATCGCTTCATTTCGTTTCGCTTCCTGTTCGGCTTCCCACGCTTCAACGGACTCGGAAAGTGACTTCACATCTGCGTTTACCTGCTGAATAAAAGGGTCATTGTCGAACTTTTCGGGTTCGACCAATTCGCCGTTCAAGATACCACGCTGGGCAAGCTCCGCACGGATATACACGGGGTCAATATCGTCCAGACGGTCGTATTCCTCTTGGGTATAAAACCTGTCCTCTTTAATGAGCTGTGCCACTCGGCGCTGTACCTTCGCCCAGGACATTTCATAGTCAATGTCTGTTCCTGCAACCGTGATGTGCAGGGGCTTCGATACATCGCCGCCGTATTCCTTGGAGAGCCAAGCGGCTGTGTCACGCTCACGGGCGTGGTCTGCCATATAGCGAACCACGGCACGTTTGCTTTCAATGTCGCCGTTCCATCTTTGCAGAGCTTCATCAATTTCAGCCTGTGTTATTTCACGGGAGATTATCGGGGCTTCAACTGTAGCTGTTTGGGTCTCGTTTGTGGCTTCTGTAACGCTTACAGGCTCGTTTTCGGCTTCTTGGGATAATTTCTCAACGGACGATAAAACGGGCAAGGAATGGCTTATATGCTCGTTTACAATGCTGTTAAATGCATAGATTGTAACGCCGTGGGTTTCACGGAGCTTTTCTACAAACTGTTCCAAACGATGACCGGGAATACCGCACACATCCACTCGCCCTGCGCCAAGCACGGCTCTTGTTGTGAGCTTGAGGTCGAGCAATCCCGCAGCGGTTTTTGCATCTTCGCCGTACATTTCAAAGAAATCTCCGACTTGGAATAGCACAATATCGTTCGGATGGTCGTGCTTAATCTCATTGTAGATGTCCACTTTCTTGCGGAACTGTCCCTCACGGGTCTGCATTTCATCGTACTTGACTTGTTCTTCCGGCGTGAAGTATCTTCCATTTCGGATGATATCATCAAATCGGGCAGCGACCTTGTTCCAATTCAGCTCCACATCGACGCAATCGGGCTTCTGCAGTTTCATACCTTTGCTGCTGCAGTCTCGCCATCCACGCCCCGATACAGCGTGGGAACAACCACTTTGCCCGTACTCGTTCTTTAGAAAATTCGCTTCTTCTTCGGAATTATGAGCACCTGTAAAATACTCATAGATACGAGTCTTGCCGCCCTCAACGCTGCTCCCGTTGGTCAAGGTGGCATCAATTTCATCGTCAGTAATGAACATTCCCACCTTTGGCACTTCTGCCATATCGGAGGTGTATTCATGCCTTGGCAGGTCAAGGTCTTTAAGAGCATTCCAAATCTCAACAGGCTTGTGGTAGTGGAAACGCATTACGTCACGGTCTGCTTTGTAAGCATCCATAAAAGCGGTGTAATCAGCAGAGAGCGTCCGACGGAAAACAGGATCTTTTAAGGCTTCGGAAAGCCGAGCAGTATCATCGGGAAAACCGACTCTGCGGTAATCTTCCAAAGAACCGAGGATATTCTGTTCTTTGGCTTCGTCGCTCAAATCTACACGGATATTCCACAGTTTATGAGAAAGCTCGGTTCGCTCGTGAAGTTCAGCCTCGGCAAGCTCCACGTTGGTGGAGTACTTGCCCTCATCCATAAGCTGACCGATACGCTCGGCAGCAGCTTCCCACGGTATGACCTGTGCAGACTTTGAATATTTCGCCGCCCGTCCTTTTGCAAGGCGAATACCGTCATCGGCATACCATACCGAGAACTCGCCACGCTCGGACTTCATGCCTGCGCCGCCGTGATATTCCTTTTGGAGCAGGGTCACGATATCGTCCATCGGCTTTTGCTTTTGGAAAGCGGCGGCAATTACCATTCGGGTGTGGTCGGAGTTGCTTGCAAGGCGAAGCACATCGTCAATATCTTCCTGGGCAAAAGAAAAAGCGAAGTGTGTAGGTTTTACACTCTCCGCTTCATCAATGAAGGCTATTTGCTCTTGTTCTGTCGGGAACAGCTCAATGTCAAAGAGGGTTAATTGTTCGCTTAACTGTGAATCAGTTCTGCGAGAATCGTTTCTTCGGCTTGTGCTTTGAGGTTGTTCATCAAGCCCACCCACTGCATCGGGTCTTTCGCTTTCAGCTCCTCCGTCACGCCGTTCTGCTTCATCAGCTCCGACATCAACTGTTCCATTCTGCGGTTCGCTGTTTCGTCCGTCTCCCTCAGATGGGGGTACAGTGTCTCCGACAGAATCATCTGGTTCCACAGGACTTGTCTGTGCTCCTGCAGATATTTCTTCCTCATCCGTCCGTACTTGCCCAAAGGCTTCGTCTCGGTCTCGGATAACGTCAGTTCGGGAATCAGATAATCCCCGTTCCTCGTGTAGTACAAATTGCTCTCCATAATTCTGTGTCCTTTCCGCCTGTCTGTTCAGGCTTGCTTCTCGCTCATAGTTTTTGACCGTAATTGCAATCTGCCGCAAAATCTGTTCGCTGCTGTTTGAGACAGCCGAGCCAAGCACTGCAATCGTATCACGGGTGTTAAAGTCGAATACGCTTAAAAAGTCCTCGTGCTCAAAGTAGTCGCCGGGGTTAAGACCGCAGCGGGACATAAGTGCGTAGGTGGTGCTGACGGTAGCGGCATTGCGGAACGCAGCCTCTACGTTATAATCATCATACTCCTCAAGGAAGGAATCGGCAAGGATGCCGAGGATGTCACGGCTGTTGTCGTTCCAGTATTCGGTCACGAGCTTGGAAGCAATCTGTTCCAGTTGGTCGGCAAGACCTTTTTCACCGGACACGCCAAAGCGATTTTCCAGAGCCGCAGTAACAGAGTCTTGATGCTCGTCTTTGTACTCCCAAAGATTAAAGCGGCGAGAATTTTCTCTACTGCCCGTATCGGAAACATCAAACACATATCTGAGCCTTGGATGGCTGCCGCTAGTGTCAATCAAAGCGATACCCTTAGAACCTCGTCGGACATAACGCCCCATTCGCTTATTCCAAAGGTCGTAGTCGGCACAGGCAGTTGCGTTTGGCTTTTGAGCGAAGATCATCAACTGCTCGTGGAACGGGTACTTATACAGTCGTCCCATTGTTTCAAGGAACGCCGTCCACTCTCCGAAACTGCCTGTGACCTGCTTTGCGGTGTGGTCTGCCATTTGAGCGTAAAAACTTAATTTACTTGGCATTTACAACCTCCTTTTCATAGATTTTGGATATAAGAAAAGCACCTCCGCAGAGATGCTTTCTTATACTATTTGAAATTGTTTAGATTAGATTACTCGGAATAAAGCAGTTATCCGCATCAATCGGTATCGGTTCCTCGCACATACAGATAATGCCGCCGTTTCCACGGTTCAAAGAAGCCTTGTCAATCACGCTGTACTTTTTAACTTCACGGCGGTCGGGTGCAGCACTCTTCTTAATCTCCAGCGGATGAATGACGTTGTTTTCTTCGACAAACAAATCAATCTCTTTTGCGTTGGAATCCCGGAAATAGGTGATGTTCACCTTCGACTTTGCGTAGGCGTAATTCTTGACAAGCTCCATCACAACGTAATTTTCGTAGTAATGACCGCTTGCGGCACCGTTGCGCAGAGTATCCGGCGTCAGCCACATAGAGAGATAAGCACACAACCCGGTATCGCAGAAGTACAGCTTTGGCGTTTTACTCAGCCTTTTCAGTTCATTGTTGGAATACGGTGTAAGCAGGTAGATGATGTGAAGCCCCACAAGCAGTTTCAGCCATTCCTTTGCAGTACTCAGTGCAATGTCGGCGGACTCCGCCAGCGTTGAGTAATTGACCTGCTCCGATACAAGGGAAGCACATCCGACAAGGAATTTACGGAAGCGCACGGCATCGGTAATTCCTCCTGCTTCAGTCACATCACGCATCAAGTAGGTGTCGATATAGGAATTGAAATATTCTTGTCTGAGTTCATCATCAACACCTTGCACCTGCGGCATACCGCCCTCCCAAATATGATTGAACACTTGAATCACATCGTTTTTGGGAAGCCTGCGCTGTCTTGCCTGCAAGGTGGCGAGTGAGAAATCCAAGTCGGTATCAAATACAAGACCGGCTTTTTCTCTTGCGGATAAACTGTACAATTCTAGGATACCAATTCTTCCTGCAAGGGTCTCACGCACCCTCTTCATCATCTTGTACTGCTGAGAGCCGGTAAGCCAGATGATACCCTTTTCTTCGCTTTCGTCGCAGATGACCTTGATTTGTTCGAAAAGCTCGGGTGCTTTCTGCACCTCGTCGATGAGAATCGGCGGTTTATAGGTCTGGAAGAACAGCACAGGGTCGGATTGTGCAAGCTCTCTCGCCATTGTATTATCCATCGTAACATAGGTTCTGTCGCTCTTAGCCAAGTGCTTTAGCATTGTTGTTTTGCCGACTTGCCTTGCGCCCGTGACAAGAATAACCTTGAAGAAATCATTGAGTCTAAGGAACTTTCTTTCAAGCTCTCGCGTGGTATATTCCATAACGCACCCCCGTTTTTTATGAAAATCTGTTGTCAATCGTATTTTATCATAATATCCCCAATTAGTCAAGAGGATATACGCATTATGGTTTTAACTTTTCTGTGAACGCTCAAAAATCCGCCGATTGGCAAATCATTTGTCAAAATCGGGATAAAGCTCCACCCTCACAAATTCCTCGTCTGTCATGGCAGAGAGCTTTTCGATAGTGGAGTCGGTCAATCGGCACAGCTCGGCTTCATCTGCTCCAAGCTCGCCACGCATTTCCGACAGAGCTTTGATAAGCCCTGTGCGTGTACCTGTGTCGTAGATACACATAAGGTTCATTTCATCGTTGGTAAAGTTCATATCAAATCCCTTTCCGCACTTTTGTGCTGTGCCGTCTGTTGTCTGTCCTCGTCTTGGTACTGACGGAGCTTTGCAAGAACAGAGGGCTTCTTTGCTTTTGTTTCTTCATTTTTGGGAGTAGGCTTTTCGGTCTGCTTCGGACCGTTATTGATAACGCCGTCAATCATACCGTAGTCATCTTCCATCTGCATTTCTGCGTTTTTCAGATGATTTTCGGTGTTGCGGAAGCCCAGCAGTTCCTTATAGCCGACGTTATCAACGTAATGATATGATACCACGCCTGCCTGTTTTAGCGCAACGATGTCGCTGACCGTGAGGCTGTGTCCCTCAAAATCCTGCGGATGCTCGATGTTGAAAATACGGTACAAATCCTCTAATTTATCTATCTGACTGCCGTCTTTAGTCAAAGCTCCGGTATAGATAAGCTCGTATTTTTCGTACTGCGGCTCAATACCTTTTTCCCTCAGATAGACGGAGTTCATAAAGCGAATATCCGCTGTAGTATCGTCCTGCCTTAACTGATAGATAGCGTAGGTGTCGCCGGGACTTTCAAGGAATGCCTGTTCACGCTTGCGGCTAACAATATCGGCATCCATGGGCGGAATTTCATTCTTTATTGCATCCCAATCCTCACTGGTAACGCCAAAGCAGCCGGAGAACAGAGCAATGTCCTCGGATTCAAACGCCATAGCTTCGGTGTTTCCCTCGTAGAGCATATAGATGGGAACGTCACGCTCAAACAGTTCCAACGCTCTCTCCTTGGAAAGAGGAAGCATATCCGCATCCATATAGCCGTAAGCGTTCATTGCCTCGATTGACATTGACGGGTCGGGCATATATCCGTTATCGGGAGCTTGGGCAGGAGTTTCCTCCTGCACGTTTCGGGCAATTTCGTCGATTAAATCATTATTGCCGCTTGTAGGGTTTTCCTCGTCGGATACCTCGGTGGTAGTTTCTGTGACGATTTCTTCGGTCGTGGCAGCCATTTCTGCCTCACGCTCTTTCATAATCTCGGCATAGTGACGGTCAATGTCGGTAATCAGCTCAGAGGAAGTGCTGTTGATGGTTTCAAGGCTTGCACGAAGCTCTTTAAGCTCCTTGTCTTTCGACCACGTTGCGATATAACCGAAGCTGTTTTCTCCAGTTGCTATACCATAATAGGCACAAACGGCAAAGGATATGCTTTCGGCTTCGACTTCCTCGGTGTTTCGGTCTTTTCTCTGCTCGTTGAAGAAGCGATAGGCGAAAATCTCGTCGCCGACAAAGTTCAGACCTTTTTCCTCGGTAAAGCTAAGCCATCCTTCTTCACCAAGGTCAAGGGGCTTGGCTGTGATAATGGAACCTGCATGGTTCACGGTAACGTGGTTTTCAACCGTGACAGGCTGTCCGGGGTCATCGTCAGAACCACGCAAATCATAGACATACATTCCTTTGGGAACATCAGCAGCGGTAAGACGACCGTTAGAAAAAAGACCGGGCACGTCGAAAATCTCAACCTCTTGATACTTGGGAGCATCTTTGGGTTCCTCAGTTTTCTTCTTATTGTGGAGCTTGGAATGGGCAATCTCGTGAACGACGGCAGAGACCGTCTGTACCTCACTCATACCTTCACGGATAGCGATTTTCTGCTTATCCAGCGAGAAATAGCCGTCAGCTCCGTCGTGGATGGGGATAATCTCAATCGGAACAGGAGAGGAACGCCGCAAGGCTTCCATAAAGACTTCAAAGTTCTGCACGTTGCCCTGCAGGTCGGAGGCGAGCTGCGGCAGAGGTTTTCCGTCCGTCTGCGACACATCAAAAACCGTTACTGGCTTGAACATCGGAATATTGATTTCCTTTTCCTCGATAATTACCTTGCCGTCTGCATCAAGCATAGGAAGGTTGGTGTCGGGGTCTCGTTTCTCCTGCTCGATTTTCTTTTTGAAGGGTGTAGGAGCGATGATTTTGATACCTTTTTCGCCCTTTATCACGTTACGCTCGAATTGGTTTTTCCACTTGTTGAAGCCTGCCACCAAAGTGGCGTTAGGTTTCTGCATATAGAATCGAATTCAAGTTCACTCTCATAATACCACATCTCAAAGTCCTGTCAATAACTTTGGCAAGTTTGAACGCAAATTGGCATTTTCTATCTGAATTATTAACCGAAGCTAAACAGCAGGGCACATGGTGCAGCATATGTTTAGGAAACATCAGCCCAAGGAACCTGATAAGCCTACTAAGAAGTAATTTTCGACGGAATAGATGTACATTTTCCCTCAACAATTATGTGCATCTAATCTTTTTCAGAAACTACAATCACTGTATCTGACGTTGGGATTATATGGCTTACACTTAACTGCTCCAGAAGTTGTGGAATGTATGCTCATAACTATTTAGCACTGAATCATCTGAAATCATATATATGCAAATAGAATGGTTTCTGTAAAAACATTTTCAACTTTTTTGTGTGAGATACTCATCTTATATTCAGGGACAAGGTCATGTATTAATAACGGGATTTCTATGAAATCACGAGCTGAATGATATATGCTTATTGCTAACTTGGGTCTGTATTTTTTTATAGTATCAATTGCGCCTTGCAGCACATAGAATTCCCCGCCCTCTATATCCATCTTTATGAAATCAACAGTTCTAAGATTATGAACAGAGACAAAATGATCAATTGTATCAACAATTATTTCACGAGCGTTGTTAGTAGCACAAGAGTCATCCACAACCAATGAAAGGGCACCATTATTCACAAACATTTGCTTCCCGACACTATTCCATAAACCCTCTTTAACAAGTGTGACATTTGAAATATTGTTAAGATTCAAGTTATTTAACAGTGTATTTTGATTATTCTCATCTGGCTCAAATGAATAAACATGACCATTAGGACCAACTTTATCAGAAAACCATATTGCTGTTTCTCCCTTGTATGCTCCCGCACTTAAAACAATATCACCTTCTTGTGGTTCACATAAACCATGCAATGAGTATTGTTCAACGCACCAGATATCAGTGAAAGCATCACTATCTATAATATAATTCTTCATGTGATATCTTCCATACTCATCAACCGTCGGTTGAGCATTGGTTGAAACTTCAAAACTGCATGGATACATTTCAAAACTTAGCTCTCCTGTAAGAGCATATGCAAGTTTTCTTTTTAGCAACCACTCAAAAATGCCTTTTGATTTATCATCGATAATATTGTATACCATATCAACCTTATTTGTGTTATACATGCAGTATAGTAATTGGTCAATGCAGTATTTTTTTAGATACGGAGTATAAATTAATTTTTTATAAAGTGCCTCTTCAAATGGTAATGGCATTATACCATCTTCATGCGTTCTATTATAATGGTTTTCAATATCCGCACCTAGCCACCAAAAAACATAGTCGAGGCATACCCCATTATACGTGTTTTCAGGGAAATTCAGATGTTCAAGATAAAACTGTATATCATTAATAACTTTTTGAACAATACTATTAAAATACCCTTTATCAAAGTATTTAGTATCAATAGAATAATTCATGATAACCTCACATGGCATAACAAACTGTTTCTGTTGTTTCGTACGAATGATGTCTCAGAATAATTTTATATCTATCATTTATGCTATGTATCATTAGGGGGATTTCCCATAAATCATCAGGCTGATGGTATGCGCATATCGCCAAAGTAGGGCGGTATTTGCCTATAGTTTTACTTAGTCCATCAAGAGCCATCAGTTCGCTGCCTTCAATGTCCATTTTAATAAATGACGGAATTAAGTTGAGCTCGTCTCCTTTTATAAACACTTGTTTTTCACAAGTATCATCAGGATTGTCCCAGTCGAATATTCCGTTAATATGAGATGAACCAAATTTTGCAGGCTTAAATGGCATCAAGCAATTATTGTTATATAGTCCTGCGTTTATTAAAGAAATATTCTGGACCTGGGAAGTGTTCTTAATTAGTTCTAAAAAAGCTGCTTTATCCGGTTCAAATGCATATATCTTTTCGTAGTGAGGAAATTTGTCTACAAACGCCATAACTGTATCACCGCTAAAGGCACCAATATCCATATATACTTCTTTTTCATTGCTGTTTAAACTTTCAAAAAAGTATTGACCTTTACAAAATATGCTATCGTAAAGCCCACATCTTAATATACGGTTTGCAAGGATTCTGGTAAATACTCTCTTTGAAAAATCATCATGTAGAATATTGTATGCCAGCTGGCATCTTTCTAAGTTTTTAAGAATAAAATTTACTTCGTTTTTATAATGCTTATCTATCGCTGTGTCACGGTCATCTGGTTGTCTTATTTCAAAAGAACTGTCAATAAGATTTTTGTTATTAAGTGATGAAAATATCCAGCTTAACTGATCAGGAGTTATAATCTGTGGAGTGGGTATACCCTGTCCTTCAAAATTCCACAAGTCTACTATCCAGTCATCACGATTCTGATTTGCTAGAATTATGAATGATTCATCACATGGTGGGACAATGGACTTTCTGACAGTGATATCTTCATATTTTGACAGCATATCCTCTTTGTAAATTACAATTCCCAACTCTTTTTGAAGTATAAGCATTAGCCCGCTTGTGTATTCACCGCAAGGATAGATGAACACTCTTGCGCTTTTTAGCTTATTGATTAGTAATGCTGTTTCATCTAAGATTGTGCTGATTTCCTTGCTAATAAGGTTTTTCATCGTAATAATTCACCGCCTTTACTAATTTAAAATATAACTTCATTAACAGAATTCTTTCTGTTTCGCGCAGTTGTTTTACATGTTTTGTCAAACCTCGGATTTCACAATTTGCTGCTTTTTTTATTTGTGCCTTAATTGACAACATTAATACTATATTTGCTTCTTTGAGCAATGTATCGCATAAGTCTATGAGTGCTTTAGCGGTTAAATTGTCAAATTTGAGTCTGTAGGTTAAAAAAACAACTCTGTCTTTCAGAAGCTTTTTATGTTCAAGGATAAAGTATGGTATCCTTAAGTCTTTAGCCATATATGCCAAATTTTCTTTATTATCGAGCAACAGATCATAGATAGATATCCCGAAGCAATACGACGTCCGTTCTTTACATGTGTAAGGATATCGGGTGGCACTATCAACGCCGTTTAAATAATCATCTATCTCCGAAATTATCATTTTATAATCTAGTTTTTCTATATAATCATTTGTATTGTATTGCCTTAGAAAAACATCTGAATTGCTGGCATTAACAAATGCCTGATAAATATCATGTACTGAAGTTTCGCTAATGCTAAGTTTTTGGTCTTGGTTATACCCCAAAATTTTACACGACATTTTTACATCATCATAACCGTATAGCATATTATAGTGCATAAAACTGTATTTTGCATATGCACTACGGCCTTCAATATAGAATTCGTCAAGACATAAATCCACATATTGTTTATTATTAATTGCTTCTGTAATAAATCGACACAGGTTTTCTTCTGTATCAGAAGTAACTAATCTCTTTGGGATGCAAAACTGTTTTACGTGAGGATTATTTTTCTCTATGCAATCAAAACTATCAAAGTAAAAATAATCAATAGGCTTATTGCTGCCAATAATGTTTTTTTCACAAAAATCTGTATATGTCTTGAGTAAAGCCAATTATAATACTCTGCTTCTCCAAAATCTAGGATGATGCCGCATTTACAATTATCTATATAAATATTGTCTTTAGTACATAATTGAATCCAATTTACTGAATCAAATGAAGCTGAAAAAATTATAGTATGTTCTTTATTGTATATTCTGATGTAGTATGGTTTTAATAGCACATCAGATTCTACTAACAGCAACTCGCAATTCTCATGATGATTGTAGAAAAAGCCACGTTTTGAATATCTGCCAAACATATGAAGGTGAGAAATGCTTTTCTCTAATACTTTTGTATCCTGACATGGCATGATATACGCTGCAATATATGACCATGAATTTAGAGGTATATGTTTATTAACTTTAAATGACAAATCTATCTTATTGGATGCATTAAGAGTTATTGCAGCCCTTAATGGATGACAATATAGATTTGCATATCCATATATATCCCCATTTTTAACTTCTAACAAAATATTTTCACATTCTTTTTGTGATGTTTCTAAGTTGTCAATTTTTACACCATTAAATGAGATGTCTGATATTACTGCTAATGTTTCTGAAATATACTCCTCACTAAATGCAATAGCATCATTGAAAGAATCATCCCCATAGCATAATAGCCTATGCTCTGTGCTTAATGGCAACTCATTTTTCATTTTGGCTCCTCCTTAATAAACATTATAAATATTCGATATCTTCTTAAGCGTCTTTGTATGTATATAGTGGAGAATTTCATTGATGAATTTATATATAAAAGTCGATAATGTACATGACATACCTGATAAATGCCATGTACATTATCTTATGCGGTCTTTATTTCTTAATCTTAGGTTCCTTGGGCTGATATGTTCCCCATATCGAAGCCGCACCGCGAGCCTTGACAGCCATTGCATTCGCAACATTCGCAATAGCTTTGGCTACAATTCTGTGAATAGCAGTCATAATGAACGCCTCCTTTCGATAAGTGTTATTAAACATAGAAAGGCAATTAATTGCAGAGTTATAATTACTACCTTTCCAATGTCATAACCATTTTTGACTAAAAATACGCCAATCGCATTTCCAATTAAAAAGATAAATATAGAAAACGTTTTGCATCGAATATATTGTTTTTTGCTTGTTATTGGTTTGTTTGGATTTTCAACAGGACACATAAAGATTACAACAAGCAATTTAAAAACAAAAAGAGCAAAAAATATAATAGTTGGGCAATTGTTTACAAATTCATATAAACATAACACTATCAAAAAGCAAAGAGAAAAAACGGCATTACACATCAAATATGTATTGGCATGAAATCCGCCAGTGAATTGTCTAGTAACAATAAAGACAATAAGGAATGTGATGCCTTCAAAAAACCTATGAAAAATAATAGATAAAGACATTATGATAAATATATTTAAAAAAGAGGATAATGTTATTTCTATTCCATAACGTATCATGGCCACATCGTTTTCATCTAATAATGCGGATGGGATATGTTTTTCGGTATATCTCAATATAAAATCAACAATCTTTCTCACTTCCGAAGTCTCCTCCCTTTACTAAGATACATTATAAATTCATAGAAATGCATGTCAATAGAATTGGCAAGATATATAAGAATTTGGCAAGAATAAAAAATCATCGGTAGAATATTCTACCGATGAGCAAAAATTATATGCTGTTAATTTTATCTTTTATTTATTTCTGAGTACTCGTTATGGAACTCCAACATTTTTAATTGTTCTATAAAAAACTTTCTGTGAGCAGGATTTAATTTAACAATGATATTAATAGCATCAAAAACAGTATTGTTTTTATAAAGTTTTTCATTAAGTATCTTATAATCAAATTGTAAAGAGTTTCTGCCTAGCAAGTAGTCAACTGAAACATTAAAAGTATCTGCAATCTTGATCAGCATATCCGGGGAAGGAGTGCTTCTCCCCGTTTCATATTTGCTGAGACAGGCGGGTGTAATATTTAATGCTTTTGATAATTCACGTTGCGTATAGTTATGCTTTTCACGTAAATCTCGTAATATTTTCCCCAAAATCATAGGGTACACATCCTTTTAAGGTTTATGATTTAATTATACTATTATATTCTTAAAAAGTCACAAAAGAATCTAATTCAGATATTTATATGTGTATTATATTCTAATAATATCTAATAAGATACAATAGTTAACCATTTGTCAAACTATATTCTGTATCTGCTCAAATAGGCATCTTGTTGATGCCTATTGACAAAAACAAATTTTATTCGAGTAAAGTTATTGAAATCTCCAATTCATTATGATATAATTCAATAAAACTAAAGAATTGTGGAGGGAATATGATACGACTTGCTGTATGCGATGACGAAAAGATCTTTTTAGATATAGTGTCGCACCACTTAGAAGAAGTAACAAAAAAGCTCAGTCTCGAATGTGAGATTGATGCGTATAGAAGCGGTGAATTACTGCTGCACCGTCACACCGAACAACCGTATGATGTTCTCCTTTTAGATATCGATATGCCTGATAAGACCGGCTTTGATATCGCTCAAGCAATTCGCCAAAACTCCATTAAAACTTTCATTATATTTGTAACCGCTAAGACTGACCTTGTATATTCGAGCTTTGAATATCAGCCGTTTGATTTTATCCGTAAAAATACGGGTAATCTCGAAGCAGAACTTATGAAAGTGTTTGAAAGGCTCCGCAGACATTTTGAGCAAAGCCGCATAATCGAAATAATTGACAGCCGTGTTCCGATATCTGTGGCAATAAACGATATAATTTATATCCAAAGTGATCGCCACTATCTTTTATATTATACTAAAAAGCGTAATTCAAACGACCCCATAAAAGAACGAAGCACTCTGTCTGAAAAGGAAAATGAGTATAGGAAATACAGCTTTATAAAAACACACTCGCGTTATATGGTGAATGCAGAACATATTGTGCGGTTTGACATTCTCTTAAACACTATTGTTATGGATAACGGTAGCAAAGTTCCGATAAGCCAAAAATATCGCGGCAGCGCACTTGACGAATATCGGAGTTACATTAGAAGGTAAGATTGCTTCTTTTGTTACAGCAATGATGCGGATTTTTGCACTTGAGACAGTACAAAGTAGGCACAAAATCGGACTTACATGAAAGGAATGATAGAATGCTCTCTGAATTATTTGAACAGTCAATCAATATTATTCAGTCGTTGCTTTGCACTGCCTTTTTATTCTTGATGCTCAGATTTAAGAAAAATGTAGGTCATAAAGCAGCCGCTTACTTATTATGCTCTGCTTTATTATATCTTTTTATTAACGTATCAAATCTAATCACGGCTTTTGAGGGAATGGCGATTTTTGCGTATGCGTTATTGTTATTTGTCTTTTCTATATTCCTTTTCGATGATATGTATTTAAAAAGGTTGATAATATCTTTGATACCGTTTAATGCTTCAGCGGTAGGAAGCATTATTTCAACTAATTTAATATCTTCTTTGACAAATAAAGATGTGGTTGAATTGCTTAATGAGGGTGTGAAATATAGAGTCCTGACTGTTATAATTTCCAATGTTATCTTTATTTCAATTCTTGCCATAATAGTATTTATAACAAGAAAAGACAGCATTGAACTTGATACTCAGGATTGGACGGTAATCGGAATAGTTTTATTTATCTCAATCCTCACATTTTACTTCATATACAACATTGCCTTTGAAATAACGTCACGGATTGGAAAACTATATGTCACATTAGCTGTCTTTGGACTTACTATGCTCAATATTGCTGCTTATGTATTGCTTATATCGCTCAGCAGAAAAAACAAACTTGTATTAGAGAATACACTTCTTAAGCAGCAAATACGGTTCGACGAAATAAATTCAGAAGAAATAAAGAGAAAGTATGAACAGCTACATAAAATGCGTCATGATTTTAACAACACTCTGAGCATGATTCAGTCGCTGAATGATTCAGGAAAGGGAGCGCAGATAAACCGCTTAATATCTGAGTATCAACAGTCAGCTAAGAAAGATATTGTACAGACGGTCACGACAGACAATGACTATATCAATGCAATTTTAAATTCAAAGATTTCAGACGCAAAGTCCGAGGGCATTGAGATTGTACTTAGCATTATACAGCATATAGGCGAAGTGAACACAATGGACATCTGCAGTCTTTTGGGCAATATGTTTGACAATGCTATTGAAGCCTGCAAGGAGTTTCAGGGTGATAAAAAGATTATTTTGGACATCTCAAAAAGGAATGGCGCGATTGAGATACTTGTGAAAAACACTATACGCTCATCGGTGCTAAGGGATAATCCCCAACTTATTACGAGTAAATCCGATAAAGAAAATCATGGATACGGCACAAAAATCATCAATGAGATTGCTGAACGCAATCATGGTATCACAGATTTTTATGAGAGCGGTGGTATGTTCTGCTGTCATGTTATAGTTTCTTTTGAAGGATAATAATTAGATTTTATTACCGTTCGGCTGAAAAGTCGGGCGGTTTTTTGCATTTGCCTTTTTTCATTCAAACTTGCCAGTTCTATTGACTAAATATGGAGAGTGCCATAAACTATAATTATTAAAAAGACGAACAAGCAAGTGGTGCATTTATGCAAACCATTATGCTAACTAGTTGAAAAAAGACTATTCATGATATTCTATTATAGGTGGTTATATGGCAAGGATAGCACTCATCGGTGACAATTCAATTGAATATGTTAATGTGCTTCTTGATATTTGGAATGCTGGGGACTGCGCAGTCTTAATTGACTGGCGAGTTCCATTCCAAACAGCTTATGAAATGATGATTGAAGCAAATGTCTCTAAGTGTTATATTGAAAGACGAATTTTAAGTAAGATAAACACCGAGGACTATTTGACACTTCAATTTGAAGTGTATGACAATAACACCGCTACTGCAAAGGAACTGCCTACAGATATATATGAAAAGTTCCACGAAAACTATAGCCGCAATGAAGCAATCATAATATACAGTTCGGGAACGACAGGTAAATCCAAAGGCGTTATACTTTCACATTACGCAATCAACAAAAACGCAGATGCAATTATGGAATATATGAAACTTAGTCGTGATGATTGTATTTATATGGTTAAGACCATATCTCATCTGTCATCTATAACCGGTGAGTTACTTACTGCTCTAAAGAGTAGAACTAAGATCATTATCGGGCCTGTGGTTGTTCCTCCGAGAATTATACTCAACAATGTCCAGAAATTCGGTGTCACCGATATGTGTCTCAATCCAACTATACTTAGGCTTGTTGTTGAGGAATGCAGTAGGAAAGAATATAACATTTCATCACTACATAACATATATGTTCACGGTGCTAAGACTGATACCAAACTTTCCGATAAAGCAAAAGATGTGTTTTCAGATATCAACATATATTTTGAATATGGGTTGACCGAAGCAGGACCGAGAGTAACTTCTCAGAAGGTCAACGATTCTCATAATGAGTCTGCCGGACTACCGATTTATGGCGTACAAATAGCCATCATTGGAGATAACGGACTTCCTTCAAATACAGGGGCTAAAGGAATAATCCATGTAAAAACTCCGAGCATATATAGTGGTTACGTTTGCGGTGAAGAAAAGCATAAGTCATTATACAATGATTGGCTTAACACCGGCGATGTTGGATATATTGACAATGCCGGTGAACTCCACGTCGTAGACCGTATAGATGACGTAATCAACATCGGCGCACATAAGATATATCCAAGTGATGTTGAAAAGCTGATATTGGTAAACAACAATATATCAGCTTGTGTGGTTAGCAAATGCACCTATAATGGAACAGAAATGATAGGGTGTTTGTATGTCAGTGATAATGACTGCGCCTTAAGCATTATGCAACATCTCAAAGCAACGTTAATGCCTTATGAGATACCCAAGCGCTATGTAAGAGTTGCTGCGATTCCGTGTAATATGCGCGGGAAAGTAAATAGAATTGAAGTGAGCAGGATGTTATCCGTGTCAGCTTATGAAAGGACATAAATCATGGACAAAAAAGAGATAAAGTCGAAATTGATAGATATGCTTGCAATGCTGTTCCCTGACAGCGGAGTTGATAAGGATGTTCTTGAATATACCGATTTAATGGATGACCTTGGTATGGATTCGATTACTTTTATTTCGATAGTAGTTGAAATCGAAGATGTCTTTGAAATTACCGTATCTGACGATTTGCTGTTAATTGAGAACTTCAGAAATGTTGACTCGATTATTCAGATTGTTGAGGATGCCAAGAACGCAACTTCAAAGAATGAAGATAAACAGGAGGACGTGTTATGACAAAGCTTGAATTAATGCTGAAATACGTCTCCGAATATAACGATTTTTACAAAAAGCGGATTAAGGAATATGGTATTAAGAATCCGCTCGACATAACTCAATGGCCTGTTCTTACAAGAAAAGAATTGCAGGAGAACAGGTATAATATGTTTTCGGATGGGTTTAGAGCAAAGTACTATAATCAGCAGCTTAGAAGACAGTCATCGTCGGGATCGTCGGGCATGCCAATAGTTGTGTATTGGGATTATCAGAATTTCTACTCGTCAAATTTATCATTATGGCGCAAAAGATATAAATATTATTCTATCCATGCACAAGATCGCTTTGTTAGTTTTAATCTGAATTCTTTCAATGTTAAAGCAGATGATAAATGCTTTTATTATATTGTTGATCCGTCAAATGTACTATCTATCAATGTCACAATGATTCATAGGGAAAATAACTATAAAATGATGGCCGAAATAATCAATGATTTTAATCCAACTTGGATGTATATACAACCTTTTGTGCTAAATAAATTAATACAAGTTTCAAAGAAATACGGCATTGGCATTCCGACGAATCTAAAATACATCGAATCAGTTGGCGAGTTATTACCTGAGTTGTTAAGGCAAGATGCAATAGATTTTTTCAATGTCCCTATAGCAAATATGTACGGTACTGAAGAAATGAATTGCGTTGCTTTTGAGTGCCCAGAGCATCATATGCATATAAATAGTGATAATGTACTAGTCGAATGTATGCAAAATGGAAGTATTTTTCAAAATGGTTCTGGAGAAGCAATAATTACAAACTTAAATAACTACGCCATGCCATTGATTAGATATAACCAAGGTGATCAAATAACAATTGATTATAATGATAAATTATGTACATATAGTAGTAGTGAACCAATTATTTCTATTGTTAAAGGACGAAGCATAGATAGAATACTCCTTGAAAGAGATTATGAAATTAATTCTTATATGTTATATGAAATTATGGCTGAGGCCTATAACCATTTTGGAGGAGGATTCAAGAATTATAAGTTTGTCTTTAGCAAATCTTCGAAGCAACTTCAATGTACTATAGAAGCAGATTCTTCAATAAATGATGGCTGGAAAAAAAGTATAACGCAAGAACTCTATAATATATTTTCAAAGGCTATATCACAACAAACAGTTGATAAATAGCCATTTTTATAGGGGAGTATCAGAACTCCCC
>ENA-ORMR01001374-ORMR01001374.1-human-gut-metagenome-genome-assembly--contig:-NODE-1374-length-18981-cov-6.966607_pt1 | contig 18981 bp, 6 predicted proteins | sample MGYA00242107_ERZ509003 | MGnify/ENA primary metagenome ERZ509003 (study PRJEB26280, sample SAMEA2338699) | human gut metagenome | biome: human gut; feature: human-associated habitat; material: faeces... | reverse complement strand
CAGGGGTAGCGCACTCCCTTGGTAAGGGAGAGGCCACGAGTTCAAATCTCGTCAAAGGCAGTTTAAAAATTAAATAAGGGTAGGTGGCCGAGTGGCTAAAGGCGACAGACTGTAAATCTGTTCACGAGAGTGTACGGTGGTTCGAATCCACCCCTGCCCATTTCTAAAAAGCCCTATTAGGGCTTTTTATTTTAAAGGAGCGTGTGTGTATGAAAATAAATTCTGCAAATAGTACAAATTTTCAGGAGATTACTTATCGCCCGGGGTGTCAGAAATATGTGGCGGAATATCTTACATCAAGAGATAAAGGTGTTTTGAGGCGGGCTGAAAGAGCTATGTCAAGGTGTAGAAAGTGGGATTTGGAGATTACATCAAAAGGTTTGAGAATTGCCTCAAAAAAGACTGCTGACGCAATACTTGTAGAAGAATCAAGACTTTGTAATGTACCACATGATAGAAATTTATCAATGAAAGCTATTTATGACGGTCATTCTGAAACTTGTGAAACGGGACAATATTGTAAATTTGATATTAAATTGCCAAGCTATGAGGCTGCTATGGCACAGTATGCCAGATATTCAACTATGCCGTTGGTAGAGAAAGCTATTGATTTGGTAGAAAAATTTGAAAAACAAGACGTGATTTTTACATATAATAAACCTTTTGTAAGAAAAATATGGGATATATTATTTAATTAATTGTGGCGTAAAAGGAAAATTTCTTGTATTTTTCAAACCAAAGTAGCAAAATTTTATATTTTCAGGTTTTAGGAAAAGTATGAACATATCCCCTTATACATACAGCAAAACTATGTATCCGAGTTTTTCAAGTAATATTGAGATAAGCAAGATTAATAAAAAGTTAATCGAATATGAAAAGAATGATTTTATCAGCGGGATTTATTATGTAGATTTACTGGCAAAAGATAAAAAACAATTTATAAAAGATAAGATTAACACATATATGCTTGATAAAAGGTTTGAGAATTACAGGTCAAAACTTTTTGCAGATAAGAAAAATGATGCTCCATACAAGCTGGCAGCAATTGTAAAAAAGCTTGATGCTTCTGGAAAAGAAACAATTATCAAACACAAAGTTCCGTCATTGTTTGAGGGGATGAATATTGACTCTATTACTAAAGCACTGGATACTCTATCATATTTAATTCGTGATGGATATAAAAGTTTAAAAAACGAGAGTAATCAACTCTTGATTGATAATAAAAAAATAGATTTAGAATATTTAGGCAAAGGGTGTAACAGCATTGTGTTTAAACTAAAAGACGGCAAAAATCCGCCTGTTGCAATGAAAACATATATAAATCCGGAAGATATTAATAGTTTGAGTATCTGGGGAGAACTTGCTGTGTATCAGGATGTACAATCAGAAAATATAAACAACATTCCGGCATTATTTCTCGCAAATCCAATATGCGTAAAAGTTGAAGATAAAACAAAAGAATATACTGAAGTATTTGATGTTGATGAAATAAAGGATTTTGATGGTTACAAAGGTGGTTGGACAATTGTTGAGTATATAACAAAAGAAACTCCTGTTAAGAAGGGTGGTATATCATTTAATGATTGGTTAACACAGAATAATATATATCATCTAGACATGTCTTTTGATAATTTTATAGGAGCTTATGTAACAGATTTAGGAGGTATTGATGCAGAGTGTTAAGTTTCCCATCGTTTTTCATATGCTTCAACAGCGAGAGCTGCTTCCTCTTCTGAATATTCATATCCGGATAGGCTTATCATAATTCTGCCGTGCGACTCCTCAAATAATTTTTTCTTAATTTTGTATGGATAAGTTTCATTGCCAGGCATATTACCGTTATGTATTTCTCGAATGACGTCATCTATGTAAATTTGCATATACTTAGGTATTTTAGGATGCCTTTTTATGTATTCGCATAAAGGCATATTTTCACGATAACGATTGCCGCTTGCAGATGTTAGAAGAAAGTTTCCTATTGTATTAAGTCCCCCATTTGAGGCCGGAGTTACATGCTCAATAGAACCTGTAGAGGCTATGAATAAACGGCGGGTAATTTCTATCTGGTTTCTTTTAGAATATTTAACTATAAACGCATTACGGCTGCTTTCAGAGGTTGGAAGAAATAGAGCCTTGTTTTTTATGTCATTAAAAATCTCTCGCTCATTTTCTTTGGGGATTATTTCTTCAAGTGAATTTAAAAAAGTTTTTCGTTTGAAAGTATCATGTTTGTTGTTGCTTATGATTATCTGACGGCATTTTGTTGTTTTTGTTCTTATTTTTAAAGCTGTTTGAGGAGATAATCTTCTTGTGAGGGCATCTACATCATCCAAAACCTCAAACTCTTCAAGTTTTAGCCTTGTTAAACAATTATTTTTAATCATCTGGAGGCAGTTTTGAAGATTATCATCAGGGTTTAGCATTGAAAAGTCTTTAAAAATAGCAAGTACTGATTTTTCAACAGACAAGAGGTTAGTCTGATATATAGATAATAGCTCAACAGCATCCTCAGCAGTTTTACATCTTGATAAACCCTTCTCAAAACTTTTAATAGTTTCGCTAGGAATAATTTTAATTCCGCGGTAAGGACAGGTTATATTCTTTAATCTGCGCAAAGGTTTACCAGCAGAAGTCTTACCTTCATAAGGGATATCGTAATAGTATTTTAAATAATTCTGAGAGGTTATTCGTTTTAACTTTTTTGAGGGCATAAATCCTCACTATTCTTTATTTCATGATATCAGATTGAGTATAGCTTCGCAAGGGAGGTGCTTAACATAACATTTTGCATAAAATGTTATGTAAAAATTTAATTAATATAACCTATATTTTAGTAATAATAAACATTATAGACATTATTAAGTTTTGTAAAATTTTTATTCAAAAAACTAAAAAAACGCTTTAACAGGCGTATATAAAAAAAATAAACAATACATTTTATGCAAAATGTTATATAAGAAATTAATTGTTATACGAGCTTAAATAAAGAGGTTTAGCCTTTATAGATATAAGAAGAAAATTCCTATGAATTCTATGTAAACTTTTGTAAAATTTTTAAAAAATTATTAAAGTTTTACCATCATGTTGCCGTTATAGATAATACGAACAATGAAGTTATTAGGTGTATCATGAAAGACAAGGTAGAGAGCGTAAACAATCTTTCTGCCCGTGGGGTATCCCGGCAGCGAAAGATTATAATCGCAGTATTAGCTGGTATGTGTTTTGTGGGTGACGGTCAGCAATCTTATGCAATCGGAACCGGCAGAGCGCAGGGTGATACTGATATTGGTGATGCTCGAACTTTTAAGTTTAAGGATAGAATTAATGTTAAATTCGGGCAGGGAAAGCCTTCTGGATATGCTGCTAATGCTTTATATAATGTTGTAGAGGGAACATCAAGCGATTACAATTATAAACAAGAAACTGTTAATGCTGATGGAACAGTAACAGTTCATTATTACAAAATAACGTTAAATGCTGCAAATACCGGAACATCTTCAAATATAAGCTGGACAGAAGTATCTTCTGCCGGTGCAGATACAATACAAATAAAATTGCCGAATAATCAGGTTAAGTACTTAAAGTATACTTATACTCAGCCTTCTGGATATACAGTTGACAGTTCAAGCTATACATCAACAAACCTAGCAAATAATGTTACCAACAAGGTTTTTAGTGCAAGTAGTAGAATTGATCAGAAAGCAGCATATTCAAATCAGGCTTATGGGAGTGCCAGTGCAAATATTTCTACGGCAAGCTATGGCGGTTCAATATACAATCATACGTCAAATTCTTCCATTGATATTACATCAGATTTTAATGGTTCTAGCCTTATTCAGACTCTTACAGGTGGTACAGCGTTAGCTGGTGAGGATTATACATATGCAGAAGATGATTTTGCCTCTTCTACAGATGGCAGTGCGTCAGCTAATGCAGATGCGTATGCGTCAGCTTGGGCAGAAGCAAATGCTTCATCTTCAGCTTATGGTGGTGCTATAGGTAATACAAGTTCAGGTTCTTTAGGTAACGTAAAAGGTGATTTTGTTAAAAATTATGTACAATCAAATGCCTATGGTGGATATGCAGAAGGCGGTTATGCCGAAGCTCACGCCGGTGATGCAAAAGCAGTTGCCGGCGATGCTTATGCTTCAAGTGATGATGGTAGTGCATCGGCTACAGCTACAGCATCAGCTAGTGCAGATGCAACTTGTAATACATCAGCAGATGCAAATGGCAGTGCAACAGCAGGCGGTGGTGCAATTGGCAATTTAGGAACAATGGGAAATGTTACGGGAGATTTTGTTGGCAATTATGCTCATGCAAATGCGAAAGGTGGTACTGCTATTCACGGTTCAAGTATGGAATATAGTGGTACTGCAACTGCAGTTGCCGGCTCAGCTACTGCAGATGCGAGTAATACTAAAACTATTACACATACAAGTTCTTATTATAATGATGAGGGTAAGTGGGTAACAGAAGAGGAGTCAATAACCTTAAGTGTTTCAGCCTCTTCGTCTACATCAGGTTCTTCTGATTGGAATTCTGATTATGATGGCGGGTATTATCATACTTGGAAAGATGGTACTACACAATGGATTAATTCATTATCTGTTACTGCTACTGCTAATTCTAGCACATATGAATATGAGAATACATATTGGGATTATAGTGAACATGCTGATGCAACTGCTAATGCCTATGGTGGTGCTATTTACAATTCGGGTAAAATGGGAAATATTGTAGGTAATTTCATAGGTAACTATGTTCTTTCAACAGGAGAAGGAGGAAGTGCACAGAATAATGGTGTATATACATATGCCTATGGCGGAGGAATATATAACTACCAGTATGGTACTATAGGAACAATTTCAGGCGATTTTACCGGAAACTATGCCAAAGCAGATTTGAACACAATGGGCGGTGGTATTTATAACAGCAGATATGCAACAATTGCCGGAATAAGCGGTGATTTCAATAGCAATTATGTAACTACTGATACAGAATTAAACCTGGCTACAAATTATAGGTCCCAAGGTGGTGCTATTTATAATGAAGGTGCTATTACAAATGGTATAACAGATTCTACATTTACAGGCAACTATGCTATCGCAAATTACGGTGCAGCACAAGGCGGAGCGTTATATCACAGCGGTTACAGCAGTTATAAAATAAACAATATAAGTGCTGATTTTTCTAATAACTACGCTTCTTCGACTAATTATCAGGCGCAAGGCGGAGCTATTTACAATACATATAGTTCTAGTAGCAGTTCCAATGGTATTGGTAATGTATCCGGTGATTTTATCGGGAACTATGTAAGTGCTTTAAAAGAGGCACAGGGCGGGGCTATTTATAATAATAATTCAATTGATAGTATAACCGGTACTTTTAGCAGCAACTATGCAAAATCTGAAACAACCGGAGCTCTTGGTGGTGCGATTTATAATAATTCTAACAGTTACGCAAAAATAGGTTCAATAACAGCAGATTTTATAGGCAACTATGTTTATGCGATTGGTAACTCAGCAGGCGGGGCTATTTATAATATTAATAATTCTAATGCTATTGGACTTATTTCAGGTGATTTTATTAATAATCACGTAATTTCCGCAGCTGATGCCAGCGGCGGAGCAATTTATAATACAGCGGTTGCAAACGGCTTGGCTAGTGGAACTTATTCAGGTAACTATGTTCAAGGTAATAATGCGTATGGTGGTGCTTTATATAACACATCAAACATATCAAATGGCATCAAGAATGTAAGCTTTATCGATAATTATGCGCATGCAGAAGAAGGTGGTACTGCTCAAGGCGGAGCGATTTATACAACTTATGATTTAAACATTATTGCTGATAACGGAACCTCTAAATTTTCCGGCAACTATGTACAGGTAGGAGATGGACCGAAAGAGTCGCAAGCTGTTTGGCTGCAAGGCTCCGGGACAAACCTTACTCTTACTGCACAAAATAACGGTAATATAATTGTTGATGATACGATTACAGGTCAGTCTAATTACACTCATCAATTATATTTAACCGGTGACTCAACTGGACAAATCAATTTGAATGGTGTCGTAAAAAACGCTGAAGCGCGGTTAAATTATACAAATCTAACATTTAGTACAAATACTTTTGCAGATACAACTTCAAGATTATATACGAACAGTGGTACGGTTAATCTTCAGGATAATGAAATAAATAATTATAATATTAATTATTTATCATCATCTTCTAGTGCAAAATGGGAACTAGACGTTGATTTAGCAAATCAAAAAGCTGATACGCTGACGATATCGAATGGCTCCGGTTATGTCTATATTAACGATGTTGATTTAACCGGTATACCAGTAGAAGATGGTTCAGTTACTGTTCAGGTCCTTAAAAATGGAAGCGGAAGCAGTGTTTACCTGGCGTTAAATAGTTCTTTAACATCTAGAAATTTGCTTAAAGAAACTGAAACCGCTACAAAAGATGCGATTTTAGCAAATACGAACTGGTCGGCTGTATATTCCCAGCTTGATCAAATTGTAAAAGTATATGGACAATTAAGTCTTACTACAACTGATACAGACCGAGATAGTATAACTTATACAACAACGTCTGAAATTTCTGGAAACGGCTACAGTGTTCAAGGTGATACTCTGAGATTATGGAACCAGCTTGATACAACAGAAACTAAAAATTTCCAGTTTGATGCCGCTTCTAATACTTATACGGTCGGTGAAAATCTAGGTGCAACGGCTGGAAGTGTATCAAATGTAAATGGTGTTGCAAGCGGTTCTTCCAAATCTACTATAAATATGAATGGCAAGACCGGTTTTGAACTTTCAAACGGAAAAACTCTCTCTCTTTCTAATGTTAACATTACCAATGCAGTAAACTCTGAAGGTTCAGTTGTTAATGCTTCCGGCGGTACAACAAATTTGTCTAATGTAACCATTGCATCATCAAATTCGAATGCTGCAATTAAAAATGCAGGTACTTTAAATGTAACTGGCGGAACAAATACTTTAAACAGCGGAATCTCTGGAACAGGTTCAACAAATGTAAATAACGGAGCAAACCTAACGCTTGCTAATGGTGTTTCTATTACTCAAAACACTGTAAATGTTAATAATGGTTCATTAAATGTGTCTGATACGGGTAAGGTCAATGCAAACCTGACTATAGGCACTCAGGGCAGTGCCTCAATGTCTGCCAATAGTATAACAAGTGCTGTGTCAAACTCTGGAAATTTATCTTTGAGCGGAGGAACTGTGAGCAAAGCAATATCAGGCTCCGGTACAACTACGCTTAAAGGAAATACCACAAACAGTGCCGGTATTAATCAAGGTGTAAATGTAAATAGCGGTGTTACATTGACTAACAATGCTGCATTAGGTTCAGATAGCGGAAAAGTTACAAACGCAGGAACAATTAATACAAATGCAGGCAATATTAAGGGGGCAGTAACCAATAACAATGCTCTTAACCTCTCCGGCGGTACATTAAGCAAAGCAGTTTCCGGCTCAGGAACGACAACAATCAGTGCCAATGCAACAAACAATGGCGGAATAAGTCAAAAGGTAAATGTTAGTTCAGGTGTTACTTTAACTAACAATGCCGCATTGGGTTCAGACAGCGGAGTTGTTACTAACTCCGGTACGATTAATACAAGTGCAAGCAATATTAAGGGAGCAGTAACCAATAACAATACTGTTAACTTATCCGGCGGAACTCTTTCAAAAGCAATTTCCGGAAGCGGAACAACAAATATTACCGGAATTGTATCATCTAATTCAGCTATTTCTCAGGCAATTTCAATTGCATCAGCAGGTGACTTAACTATCAGTGCAAGCAATGTTGGTGGAAATGTTACAAACGCAGGTGATTTAATCTTAAATGGCGGAACGTTATCCAAATCCGTAACCGGCTCAGGCAAAACTAGTATTACCGGAGCCGTAACTGCAAACTCAGCTATTTCTCAGGCAATCTCAATTGCGGCATCTGGTGATTTAACCGCAAATGCCGGAAATATAGGCGGAGCCGTAACCAATGCCGGAGATTTAATCTTAAATGGCGGAACATTAACCAAAGCCGTAACCGGCGCTGGTACAACTAGTATTACCGGAGCTGTAACTGCAAATTCAGCAATTTCTCAGACAATCTCAATTTCTTCTTCCGGTGATTTAACTGCAAATGCCGGAAATATAGGTGGAGCAGTAACTAACGCCGGAGATTTGATATTAACTGGCGGAACGTTATCTAAATCAGTTTCAGGTGCCGGTTTAACTACAATTACCGGTAATACAACAAACAGTGCCGGTATTAATCAGGGTGTAAAAGTTAATAGCGGTATAACTCTTACAAACAATGCAGCTCTTGGTTCTGCAAGTGGAAGCGTAACGAACGCCGGAACTATTAACAGCAGTGCTGATAACATTAAAGGCACTGTATCTAATACAGGCAGTTTAAATCTTTCCGGCGGAACATTGTCAAAAGCGGTATCCGGTTCCGGCAAAACCACTATTACCGGCAATACAACAAACAGCGGCGGTATTAATCAGGGTGTAACAGTCAATAGCGGAGTTACTCTCACTAACAATGCTGCATTGGGCTCAGATAGCGGGACAATCACTAACTCCGGTACGATTAATACAAGTGCAAGCAATATCAAGGGAGCAGTAACCAATAATAATACATTAAATCTCTCCGGCGGAACATTGAGCAAAGCAGTTTCCGGCTCAGGAACCACAAATATCACTGGAGCAGTAACATCAAATTCTGCTATATCACAGGCAATTAATGTAGTTGCAGCGGGTGATCTTACAATAAATGCCAACAATATAGGCGGAGCCGTAACCAATGCTGGTGACTTGATACTCACTGGCGGAACATTAAGCAAAGTGGTTTCCGGTTCTGGAAAAACAACTATCACAGGCAATACAACCAATAATTCCGGTATCAATCAGGGCGTAAATGTAAATTCTGGTGTTACTTTAACTAACAATGCAGCTCTGGGTTCAGAAAATGGTGCAATTACCAATTCGGGTACTATTACAAGTAATGCAGGTAATATTAAAGGAACTGTAACCAATAACAACACATTAAACTTATCCGGCGGCACATTAAGTAAAGCAGTTTCCGGCTCAGGAACCACAAATATTACCGGAGCAGTAACCTCCAATTCAGCTATATCACAGGCAATTAATATAATTGCAGCCGGTGACTTAACTATTAGTGCAGGAAATATCGGCGGTGCTGTGACCAATGCCGGTGACTTGATACTAACCGGCGGAACGTTGTCTAAAGCAGTATCCGGTGCAGGTTTAACCACCATCTCCGGCAATACTACAAATAACGGCGGTATAAATCAGGCTGTAAAAGTAAATAGCGGTGTTACTTTAGCTAACAATGCGGCTCTAGGCTCTGCAAACGGAGCAATTACCAATGCCGGAACCATTAATAGTAATGCTGATTACATCAAAGGTACTGTTGCCAACTCTGGCAGTTTAAATCTCTCCGGCGGCACCTTAAATAAAGCCGTATCCGGAAGCGGTACAACCACAATTACCGGCAACACCACAAATAATGCCGGCATCAATCAGGGTGTAAAGGTCAACAGCGGTGTTACTTTAACTAACAATGCCACATTAGGATCTGATAGCGGAGCAATCACGAATGCCGGTACCATTAATAGTAATGCTGATAATATTAAAGGCACTGTTGCCAACTCCGGCAGTTTAAACCTCTCTGGCGGCACCTTAAATAAAGCCGTATCCGGAAACGGTACAACCACCATTAGCGGTAATACAACAAACAATGCCGGCATTAATCAAGGTGTAAATGTAAATAGCGGTGTTACATTGACTAACAATGCCGCATTAGGTTCTGATAACGGAAAAATTACCAACGCAGGAACAATTAATACCAATGCAAACAATATTAAGGGAGCAGTAACCAATAACAACGCTCTTAACCTCTCAGGCGGCACATTAAGTAAAGCAGTTTCCGGCTCAGGAACTACAACAATCAGTGCCAATGCAACAAACAATGGCGGAATAAGTCAAAAAGTAAATGTAAATAGCGGTGTTACTTTAACTAACAACGCCGCATTGGGTTCAGACAGCGGTGTTGTCACTAACTCCGGTATAATTAATACAAATGCAGATAATATTAAGGGGTTGGTAACTAATAACAACACTCTCAACTTATCAGGCGGAACATTAAATAAGGCCGTTTCCGGCTCAGGTACAACGAATGTTACAGGTGATGTGACAAGTAATTCCGCTATTTCACAGGCAATATCAATTACTTCGGCAGGCGGTTTGACAATTAACGCTTCTAATGTTGGCGGCAACGTAGCTAACTCCGGCGATTTAATTCTCAATGGCGGAACTCTGAACAAAGTTGTTTCCGGCTCAGGCACAACAAATATTGTTGGAGAAGTAACGTCAAATTCTGCAATTTCTCAAGAAATTCTGATTACTGCAGTAGGTGACTTAACAATTAATGCGGACAACGTAGGCGGGGTTGTAACAAACGAAGGTATACTTACTCTGACCGGAGGTTCTTTAACTCATCAAGTAATTGGAACAGGTTCACTTGGTATTGCCGGCAATGTTACCAATAATGATATTATTTCTCAAAATGTTATAATTAAAGATTCCGGAAATCTTACTAATAACAATAATATTAGTAATGTTATCAACTACGGTGTTTTAACATCTAAGGGTGAATACCTGACAGGTACAATTGAGAATAATAAAACCTTAAATCTTTCAGGTTCAATTGGTAAAACCGTATCAGGCAACGGAACAACTTATGTTGCAAACTCTTTGACTTTTAAAGACGGTGCAGATATCGTAAGTACTTTGAATTTGTCAAATGGAGCAGTATTATCGACTTCCGGAAATGCTGACAGCAGCTATGCAATTGGAACTTTAACCGGAAACGGAGAGGTAAATGTAACTACAGGCAGTTTGCAGATAGACAATAATGCTGCACTTAACAATCTTACTAATGACGGTAAAACCAATATTGGCGGAACACTTGCAGCGGCAAATAATATTACTAACACAAATGAGTTAACTGTTAATGGCAAACTATCTGCAAAAGATGTTACCAACAGCGGAACTCTGACTCTCAAAAACGGAGCAGAGCTGGAAGACATTGTTAACAGCGGTAATGCTTATATTACAGGTAAGACTTCCGCAGAAAATATTACAAATAATGAAGGAAATATTTTTAACGCAGAAGGCGATGTAAATGCTCAGAATATTACCAACAAAGGTGATATGGATATTGACGGTAATACAGAAACAGAACTTTTAATTACAAACAGCGGTTCTTTAGATGTAACCGGTTCTGTAACAGGTAAAGATTTTACAAATTCGGGCAATGCAAATGTTGGCGAAGAATTAACTTTAACCGGAACTTTAAAGAATACAAATTCTATTACTGTAAACGGCGAGGCAAATTTAAATGATGTTACCAACAGCGGAACTTTGACTCTAAAAAATGATGCGGATATTCACAATTTAACAAACGAGAATACAGTTTTGATTTCAGGTAATGCTGATGTAAATAATATCATTAATAACAAACATATGAGTGTTGATGGTAATCTTAACGTTGCTGTTGATGTCAAAAATACTGATACATTAACTGTTAAAAAAGACTTGAATGTAACCGGAAATATAACAACATCCAAAACGCTTGACGTTACAGACTCTGTATCAGCAGCAAATCTAACCAATGAAGGAAGCGTTAGTGTAGGCGGAACACTAACTGTTTCCGGCGATGTTTCAAATACGAATACTATTACTGTTGTCGGAAAGGTAATTGCAGAGGATGTTACCAACAGTGGTAATTTGACATTCCGTAACGGGGCAGAAATTAATGATTTTATAAATAACGGCAGTGCATATATTACAGGAAGCACAAGCGCAAATAATATTACTAACAACGAAGAAAAAATATTCAATATTACCGGTGATGTTATTGCTCAAAATATTACCAATAAAGGTGATATGGATATCACAGGAAATGCCGCAGCAGAAGTGTTGATTTCAAACAGCGCTGCTCTCGATGTGACAGGTACTTTAACAACTGTTGATTTTACAAATAATGGAACTGCAAATATTAGCGAAAATTTGATTTCAACAGGTATTCTGAACAACACTGATGCTCTGACCGTTGAAGGACATGCAGGATTAAATGATGTTACCAACAGCGGAACTTTGACTCTGAAAAACGGAGCTGATATTCATGATTTAACAAATGATAATATCGTTAAAATAACAGGCAATGCAAATACAAATAATGTTGTTAACAATAAACAAATGACTGTTGAAGGCAGCCTTGCATCAACAGGTAATGTAATTAATAAAGATGAACTCACTGTTACTAATAATCTTACAACGGACGGGTCTATAACTAATACAAAAACTCTTAATGCAGGCGGAAGTGTTTCAACAATAGATTTAACAAATTCAGGAAATGCTGTTATTAATGGTTCATTAACCGCAGCGGGAAATATTTCTAATACCGATTCATTAACAGTAGTAGGACATGTAGTTTCTAAGGATATTGAAAACAGCGGTATTATAACTTTCCAGAGCGGTGCTGATGTAAGTGATTTTACAAATAACGGTGAAGTCTACATTACAGGTATATTAAACGCAAATGATATAGTTAACAATGAAAATAAAATATTTGATATCACCGGTGATGTGAATGCTAAAAATGTTACAAACCATGGTGATATGGATATTAGCGGAAATCTTACTGTTGAAAATACTATAAACAATACTGGTGATTTAGATGTTATCGGAACTGCTTCAGCAAAGGAAATTATTAATACAGGAAACTTTAATGTAGGAGATGAAGCAAACGTAAATGTTACAGGTAATCTGATAACAACAGAAAATATAACGACTTCCGGTGTTCTTAATGTTGAAGGTGATGTAAACGCAAAAGATTTAACAAACAGCGGAACTCTGATTGCAGGTAATAATGCAGAGGTCAACGGTCTGAAAAACGAAGAAACAGGAACTATAAATATTGCTGGAAACCTTGACGTAACAGGCATAATAACTGATGATGGAAACTCAAATGGTTTAATCAATGATGGTACACTTAATGTTGGCGGCAATCTGACATCGGCATACAACATTATAAACACTAATGATATTTCTGTTGTCGGTCAGTTAATTTCACTTGGAGTAAATAACAGCGGAAATTTAACTGTACAAAATAATTCAGAAATTCAGAATTTTACAAATAGCGGAATTGCAAGTATTTCAGGGACTCTTACTTCTGCCGGCATAGTGGATAACTCTAATGAATTAACGGTTTTAGGTTATGCAGATTTGAATAGTGCTGTAAACAGCGGTACATTAACTCTTAATAACGGTGCAGAAATTACCAGTTTTACAAATACTAAAAACGCTGTAATTTACAATGGTTTGAATGCTGACTATATTAAAAACGAAGGAACTATAGCTCTTAGTAATGGTACAGACAGAGTTGGTGATATATTAAATAATTCCCAAATAAATATAACAAATTCAGCATTTACTCTTGACAATACAATTACTGGAACAGGTAATATTAATATAACAAATTCAAGCTTTACTACAAACGGTGAAATCAGTAATCAAAACATTACGGCAGATAGTTCAACAATGAATTTTGGAAACAATTCAAATGTATTAAATAACTCTGTATTAAATGTAACTAATGGAAGTACAATTAATACAAAAGACGGGGTCTATACAGATTATGTAATGGATGAACTTCATTCCTCCGCTGATTCCAGATATTCAATCGATGTTACACTAACAAAAGAAGAACAGAATGCTGATACTTTCACGCTTGAAAACGGAGGAAGCGGTACAATTTATATATCTTCAATAAATGTTAGTAACGAATGCGACATGAATGAAAAATACATTTTGCAAATAATAAAATCAGCAACTTCTGACGCACCTCAGCTTGATTATGATAATTCTAAAGTCTTAAATCAAGCAGAAGCAATTATGACTAGCGATATTATTCTGGCAAAAGAATTTGGGCTTGCCTCTACAACAACGAAAAATGACAGTTTAGAAATCCGTGGTCTTCAGGATACATTTGTTGCCTGGGCTGAGTACGAAACACCAATCTGGTCTGGTCTTACCGAACAAGAAGACAAAATATTTACTTTTGTAGATGATTCAACAACAATCTTGTCAAAAGATGTTTCTGAACTTGAAGGGATAAACCTTACTATAAACGGAGCAAACAATACATTTGATGTAAATAACAAAGACTTCCTTTCATCTGTGAACGAAAATCAAAATGTAACTATTTCAAACATTAATATTACTAATAACAATGATGAGGCTACAGATAACAAAGGTATATTGAACCTTAATAATGTCAAAACCGATAAAGATATTATTAACAATAATGATTTGAACATGACTGGCGTAGTAGAGCTTGCCAATGTTACCAATAATTCAAAACTATCTTTTGACGGTTCTTTAATGACTGTTAAAGATTTTGAAAACAAGGCAGATATTGATATCAAAGGAAATACTGCGGCTGATAATATTACCAACAGCGGAAACATAAAGGCAGAAGGCGATATTGCAGTAAAAGAAACCGTAAAAAATGAAAAAGATGGTGAAATTACGGTAGACGGCTCCGTATATGCAGACAAAATTGATAACGACGGCAATATGCTGATTAACAATGATGTTAAGGTAACTACAATTTCTAATACCGGTACAGCAATAATCAAAGGTAATACAACAGTAAAAGAAATTACTAATACAGAAGGCAGTGCAGATATTACAGGTAACTTGATTGTTGAAAATATCTACAATGATGAAGTTATGACTGTTACCGGCGATATGGATACATCCAAAATAACTAACCTCGGCACAATAAATGTTAATGAATCAACATTTAACGTTAACGAGATTACGACAGAAGAACGCGGTACAATAAATCTTAAAGATACAGTATTCACCCCTGCTGTCCTTGTAGAAAATCAGGATATAATTGCCCAGGATAGTACAGTTAATCTCTATAATCCGTATGCAGCAGTAAATGACTCGCTAGTATTGAATCAGAGTACAATGAATATCGGTAACTTAACTACAAACCCTCTGCATTTTACTAAATTTGAATTAAATGACGGAAGTACTGTAAATATTAACTCTGCAGCAGTAGATTTTACAACAAATACAATGGGCCGTATTACAGCCGATGAATACGCTCAGGCAGGTGAAGGTACAGTCGTAAATCTCAATTCAATAAACGTATTAAATAATATTGCAAATAATATAACTATGGTTGAGATTCCGTTTGCTGACGAATCTTTCGCAGAAAATGTAAAATATCACGGTCAGAAAACAGTTTATACTCCTGTATATCAATTCGGTGCAAGCTATAATTACAGAGATGGCGATATGGTCTTTGTAAGAGGCGGGTACTTTAACCCGGATACAGGCAAGATAGAATATCCATCAAATCCAAGCGATGCTTTCAACCCTTCTGTTTTAGGAAGTGCAGTTGCAGCTCAGGCTGCTGCAGCATCACAGATGAATCAGACATTTAACTACGCATTCCAGAACAGCGATAACTTTATGCTTATGCCAAGACACATTCGAATGGCAGAAATTAATAAAAATAAAATTGCAATTGCAGGTGTAAATGATGCGGGTGAAAATTTTGAAGCCCAAGAACAGGCAAGTACATGGTATAAACCATACGTAAGCTTTGAAAATATTCCTCTGAAAGACGGGCCAAAAGTTAACAGTATAACCTACGGTTCTCTGTTTGGTTTTGATACGCCGATTAAAGAATGGAAACACGGCTGGGCAAGAACATTCACAGGTTACGGCGGTTATAACGGAGCTAGTATTGATTATAAAAATATAGGCATAAGCCAAAATGGCGGTGTTCTCGGCGGTACTGTAACTTTATACAAAGGCAACTTCTTCAATGCAACAACATTAAGCGCAGGTGCAAACTTGTCAGATATATCTACAATGTACGGCCACGAAGATGCAGTTATGCTTTTGGCAGGAGTTGGCAATAAGACCGGATATAATCTGGAATTTAAAGATGGAAAATTTATAATTCAACCGAACTTAATGCTGGCATACACATTTATAAATACCTTTGATTACAAAAATTCAGCCGGTGCAAAAATCGACTCTGATCCTCTGCACGCAATTCAGGTTGCGCCAGGTGTAAAATTTATTGCGAATACTAAAAACGGCTGGCAGCCATACATAGCTGCTAATGCGGTGATGAACTTTATGGATAAATCAAGAGTAATGGCAGACAATGTCAGACTTCCGGAAATGAGTATTAAACCATTTGTTCAATATGGTGTAGGTATTCAAAAAGTATTTAAGGATAACTTTATGGCATTTGGTTCTGCAATGCTTCAGAGCGGCGGCAGAAACGGTATAACTTTAAATCTCGGGTTAAGATGGGCTCTTGAATTTGGACACCACATAGATATGGTGCAGGCAGAACCTGCGGTCAAAAAATTTGAACTTCTTCCTGATATAGAAGATAAACCGGTATCTGCTCCAGAAAAAACTTATGATGTCGTTCAAAATGTTATTGAATTAGATACAGTAAATGAAGCTTCTGCGAATGTTCAACATGTAATTAAAGAAAAATCCGGTGAAAAAGCTGATGTCGTAAAGCTCGAAGTAACAGAGCCGCTTGATAAAGGCCCTTTAATCTTAAAAACAATGAAACTTTAGTAATTGATAGCAGTTTTTAGGCAGTTATCAGACTTGGCCTCAAAGAATTTGTATGCTTTTTCAATCTCATCCAGCTGAAATGTATGAGTTATAAGAAAATCAGTATTGATAATACCTTTAGAAATCATCTCAAGTAGTTTTTTACAATGAACAGCATCAACTCCACCTGTTTTGAAAGTCAAATTTTTGCCGTACATTTCAGGCAAAGGTAAAATCTGGTTTTCCTCATACATTGCAACTACTCCGACAATCGCATTAGGGCGTGCAATTTTCCAGGCAGTTTCAAAAGTGTTTTTTCCTCCGGCAGCTTCTATAACAGAATCTGCGCCTCTGTTTTCAGTAAGCTTTTTAATTTCTTTCTCTATATCACACTGTTGTGGATTGAATACAAAATCAGCAAGTCCTAATTTTAGAGCAAGATTAAGACGAAATTCATCAATATCTATAGCAATTATTTTACCGGGGTTAAAAGTTCTGGCGCATGCCATAGAGCAGAGTCCTACAGGGCCTGCGCCTATAACAGCAATGTAATCTCCCCGTTGTATTTCACACATCTCAGCTCCGAAGTATCCGCTTGAAAGAATATCTCCAACAAAAAGAGCGTTTTCATAAGTTACGTTATCAGGCAGTTTTGTAAGTCCTGTGTCAGCAAACGGAACCCTGACATATTCTGCCTGACATCCATCTATTTTGCACCCCAGTTCCCAGCCTCCGTTGACGCAGTTATTTATAAACCCTTTTTTGCAAAAATAGCATTCACCGCAAAAAGTTTCACAGTTCGCGCAGACTCTATCTCCAACTTTCAAGTTTGTAATTTCACTTCCGGTTTCTACAACCTCCCCTACAAACTCATGCCCGAGTATAATACCATCTTTAGCCTGCGGTACGAAACCTCTTATAATATGCAGATCGCTTGTGCAGATTGATGATAAGGCAACTTTAACTATAGCATCCCGCGGAGATATTATTTCCGGCTTCTTACGCTCAGTAAGGCTTATCGTCTGATTTTGATAAACTAATGCTTTCATATTTTTATTATAAATGAACAATTCTTAAAAGAAATCGTTTATATGATATAATAGATTAGTTAGGAGGGAATTATGAAAAAAACATTATTAACAGCTGCTGTATTGGGTTTGATAGCAGTAAGTGCACCATTATCAACTCAGGCAGTAACGCAGGTTTCTCACGATAGAGGATATATCTCTGTAAGCACATCTGCAAATACCGAAGTCGCACCGGATGTGGCAGAAATCTCTTTTGCCGTGCAGACTTCTGACAGCAAATCAATGCAAAAAGCTACACAATTAAATAAAGAAGCTTCAGACAGAGTTCTTTCAGTTTTGAGCTCAATGCTTAATTCTTCAAATGGGGACTATATTAAAACATCTGATTTTAGCGCATCTCCAATCTACTCATACTCTGGAAGTAAGAGAAATCTTGATAAATATGAAGTTTCTAACAGAGTAATTGTACATACAAAATCTCTTGATAAAGTTGGTTCAATGATTGATAAGGCAATAGAGGCTGGAGCAACAAATGTAGACAACCTTAACTTTTCCGTATCAACATATGATGCTCAGTGTAATGACCTTCTAGGTATAGCAACCAAAAAAGCCCAGTCAAGAGCAGGGCTTCTGGCTAAAAATCTTGGAACGACATTAGATGGTGTAAGAACTTTTGATGTAAGCTGCAATGCCAATAATTATAACAGCCCAAGAATGTATATGGCTAAGAATATGCTTGCTTCTGTGGCAGATGAAGCTGCATCCGGAGCTACTTCTACAACTATTACAGGCGGCGTTGTAAAAATTAATGCTAATGTAAATGCAAGTTTCTTTGTAAAATAATTTTAGCTAAAGTATAAATAAGGCGGGTAGTATGTACTATCCGCTTTTATGTTAAAATACATTTATGAAAGATAAAAACAAGATTATTAAAAGAATAGTAAATGCGTTAAATGCGAATGATTACGAAGCTGCACGCAAAATAATCGAGAATGATTTGAAACGTCTTGGCTGCACTGACGAGTATTATTTTTACCTTGCTCTAATTACAGAAAATCTTGAAAAAAAGCGCGAACTTTATACAAAGGCAATAGAAGTAAATCCAGACTTTTTGGACGCATATATTAATAGAGGCCTTGTAAATAATGAACTTCAAGATTATGACAAATCTCTTGAAGATTACAACAGGGCAATAGAATTAGACTCAAGGTGTGCTCTTG